>ENA-ORSS01000129-ORSS01000129.1-human-gut-metagenome-genome-assembly--contig:-NODE-129-length-96813-cov-5.749147_pt1 | contig 96813 bp, 82 predicted proteins | sample MGYA00241899_ERZ509162 | MGnify/ENA primary metagenome ERZ509162 (study PRJEB26280, sample SAMEA2338641) | human gut metagenome | biome: human gut; feature: human-associated habitat; material: faeces... | reverse complement strand
CTTTAAAAATCCGCGTCATCCGTGTCATCCGCGTCTAAAAGATTAAAGTCCGCGTAGTCCGCGTACCCATTCCCTCGCCGCTAAATTATCATTTCGTGAACAGCAATTCCCTATATTTCGGCAACGGCCAGATCTCGTCATCAACTTCCATTTCGAGGTGATCGATGTGGTCACGTATCTTTTCCAGATAAGGACGGACATTTTCTTCGTAGGCGAAAGCCTTGTCCTTGTAGCTATCCATGTGATTGGCAACTTTACGGGCTTCGGTCATTTCGCGTACCAGAACCTTGATGGACGTTACTCGTTTGGATATTTCACGTATCAGTTCCTTGCGGTCAGCACTCAGTACTTCGTATTCTTCGGGAGAGAAGATTTCTTTGAGTCCACGTAAATTCTCTAACAGACGGTTTTGGTAGCTGACTGCAATGGGGACAATGTGATTGATGGCCAGATCACCCAGTACACGGCTTTCTATTTGTACTTTCATCGTGTACTTTTCCAGTTCCACTTCCAGGCGGCAGGCAAGCTCTGTTTCATTGAAGATGCGTTCACCTATCAGTACGGAACGAGACTGGTTATCCATATAATGCATCAGAGCTTCGGGTACGTGGCAGATGTTCGTTAATCCGCGACGGGCAGCTTCTTTTTTCCATTGATCTGAATAGCCGTCACCTTCGAATCGGATAGCTTCGGAAGCAATAATGGTTTCTTTCAAAACACGGAAGATGGCTTCATCTTTACCGATTCCTTCTTCCATCAACTTGTCGATAGAGGCTTTGAATTCATTTAACTGGTTTGCCATAGCTGCATTTATGGCAATCATGGCAGCGGCACAGTTGGAAGAAGAACCGGCAGCACGGAATTCAAAACGATTTCCGGTGAAAGCAAACGGAGAAGTACGGTTGCGGTCTGTCGTGTCGAGAAGGATTTCAGGAATACGTCCGATTCCTAATTTAAGGGTTGTCTTCTCTTCAGCCGTCATCTTGTCATCGCCTACCTGGCGTACGATATCATCCAGAGTAGCTGATAATTGTCTGCCCAGGAATATGGACAGAATAGCGGGCGGTGCTTCATTGGCACCCAGACGGTGGCTGTTGCCGGCACTCATGATAGAGGCACGCAGCAAATTCTGATTCTTATAGACCATCATCAGTACATTCACCAGGAAAGTCAGGAAAAGCATGTTGCCTTTAGGATTCTTGCCGGGTGCAAAAAGATTGATGCCGGTATCAGTGCAGAGTGACCAGTTGTTGTGTTTTCCCGAACCGTTTACACCGCTGTATGGCTTTTCATGCAGCAATACGGCAAAGTTATGCTTACGGGCAATACGTTTCATCAGGTCCATTACTAACTGGTTATGATCGTTGGCAAGGTTGGCATTCTCAAAGATGGGAGCCAGTTCAAACTGGTTGGGTGCAACCTCGTTATGGCGTGTTTTTGCCGGAATACCCAGTTTGTGACATTCTATTTCCAGTTCTTTCATAAAGGCTGTTACCCGTGGCGGAATAGAACCGAAATAGTGGTCTTCCAACTGTTGGTCTTTGGCGGAAGAATGTCCCATTAGCGTGCGTCCGGTCAGGCAAAGGTCGGGGCGGGCGTTGTATAGGGCAGAGTCTACCAGGAAGTATTCCTGTTCCCAGCCTAAATTAGTAAACACGCGGGTTACATTTTTATCGAATAACTGGCATACTTCCGTGGCAGCTTTATCTACGGCACCGAGTGCTTTCAGCAATGGAGTTTTGTAGTCCAGCGCTTCGCCGGTATATGAGATGAAGATTGTAGGGATACACAGAGTTGTATCTACCACGAAGGCGGGAGAGGAAACATCCCATGCTGTATATCCGCGTGCTTCAAATGTATTACGGATACCTCCGTTGGGGAAAGAAGAAGCGTCCGGTTCCTGTTGGATGAGCAATTTGCCGGAGAAGCGTTCAATTACATTTGAATTTTCTCCGAATTCGATGAATCCATCATGTTTCTCAGCTGTACCATCCGTCAGCGGTTGAAACCAGTGAGTGTAATGAGTAACGTTCAGGGATTTGGCCCAACTTTTCATGCCGTTTGCTATCAGGTCAGCTATCTCTCTACTGATGGGAGTCCCTTTTTCGATAGCATCTGTTACAGCTTTGTAAGCTTCTCTGGGTAGATATTCCTGCATTTTCTTGCGGTCGAACACGTGGCTTCCGTAGTAATCGGATAATTTGTTCGAAGGGGTTGTAACTTCAAGAGGGCGCCGGTTGGCAAGCTCTTGCAAGGCGTAAAATCTCATTTTTGACATATTTGTCCTTCTTTTGTTGGTTGTTGGGCGCAAAATTATATGTTTTTTCCGGAAGTACCCCTATTTTTTAGGGGGTATTATTGAAAATAATGTGTTTTTTATGCGGATACCCCCTAAAATATTCGGGGATGTTACAGAGAAAACTCTTTTAGGGGATTTTATCTCCACTCTTTTCTATATTGAAGTTATATCTGGGCTGTAATGAAGAATCTTTCATCAGGTTTCTTAAAAAGAGAGGTATTTCGTCGTTTTACAACCTTTTTTTCTATATTTGTCCCTATATATTTGGAGGTATTGCCGTTGAAACGCGTCTTTTGTATAGGAACCTTGCTATGTCTTTTGCTTTCAGCTTGTCCGAAAGTGCAGGCAGCTTCTATCCCTGATCCTTACGATGCGAGCTTGCTTTCTGCGGACTCTATAATGAAGAAAGTCATCTTCTTTGCTCCTTTTTATGAAAGTATTATCGACGACTATAGAGCCGACCTTTATATTAAGGGAAAAGTGAATCTTCGCAAGAAAAATCACATCTTACGCTTTATTCCTACCATGTTCCGCATCCGGAAAGGAGTGAGGGAGTATATGATGGAAACTTATAGTGACTTGCATTTTACTGCTCCCGACATTTATGATCAGAAAGTAAAAGCTAGTGTCGGTACCACTTCCGAGTTTTGGGAGCTGGACGGAAGGTTGCCGGAATATTTCCATGTTAATATCTACGCTTCTACCTTATTATATGATAAGCTTCTTTCGCCTTTGGCTCCAAATGCGATGAAATATTATTCTTATCATGTCGATTCGGTAATGGGTAAAGTGCATGATTTGCAATATAAGATTAGTTTCAAACCGAAAAGCAAAAGCTTTCAGTTGGTCAGCGGTCACATGGTGGTCAGTGAGAATGTCTGGAGTGTGCGTGAGATGCATTTTAGTGGACGTTCTGAAATGTTGCGTTTCAACAATATGATACGTATGGGAGATGTGGGTGAATCGGATGAGTTTTTGCCTGTACATTATGATGTGGATGCCACTTTCCGCTTTCTGGGCAATGTGGTCGATGCCAATTATATTGCTGCTCTCGATTATAAAACCATTATTCAGAAAGACCCTTCACGGATGGACCGGAAAAGATTGAAGAGCAAGTATGATCTGTCGGAGTCCTACACATTGCGCAGTGATACGAATGCCAACAAGAAGGATAGTTCTTATTTTGAGAGTATACGTCCCATTCCGTTGACTGTACATGAACAGGACTTATATAAAGATTTCTTTTTAAGCCGTGATACTTCATATCGATATAAGAAACCCAAAAATAAGAATCTGGAATTCTGGGGACAGATAGGTGATGCGCTTATCAGCCGCTATACAGTAGATCTTTCGAAACTGGGCAGTGTGCGCTGTTCACCGCTTATCAATCCATTCTTGTTGAGTTATAGCGGGAAGAATGGTTTTTCTTACCGGCAGGAATTTAAGTACAACCGTATTTTTACGGGCGACCGTTTGTTACGTATCGTTCCCAGATTGGGTTATAACTTCAAGTATAATGAGTTTTATTGGTCGATAAAGTCAGATTTTGATTACTGGCCACGTAAGCGCGCGGCCCTTCACGTTAACCTGGGTAACGGCCACCGCATTTATAGTAGTAGGATGCTGGATGAATTGAAAAACATTCCGGATAGTGTTTTCGATTTTGATCAGATACAACTGGATTACTTTAATGACTTATACTTGCAGGTGCGCCATAGCTGGGAAGTTGTGAACGGTCTGTCACTGGATGTCGGTTTCTCCATGCATAAGCGTACGGAGGCCAATCGTTCGATGTATGTATCCACGAGGGCGACTTCGCGAAGTGTAGGCTCCTCTTCAGAAGTTTATCCTGATTGGACAGAGAAAATGCGTCATTCTTACAATAGTTTTGCTCCGCGTGTCCGTCTGACGTGGACGCCCGGTCAGTATTACTATATGAATGGGGATCGTAAAGTGAATTTACATTCCAAATATCCCAGTTTTTCAGTGGACTGGGAGCGGGGCATTAATGGGGTTTTTAAAAGTACCGGTACGTATGAGCGTGTAGAGGTGGATATTCAGCACTCCATTCCCTTGGGGTTGATGCGTGATTTTTATCTCCGCTTTGGATGGGGTGCTTTTACTAATCAAAAAGATATATACTTTGTGGATTTTGCCAATTTTACCCGTTCCAATCTTCCCGTGGGATGGAATGATGAAATTGGCGGTGTATTCCAGTTGCTTGACGGGCGGTGGTATAATTCCTCCCGTAAATATCTCCGTGGGCATTTGACGTATGAATCTCCCTTCCTGATGTTGCGTCATTTGGTGAAGTATACACAGCATGTGCTCAATGAGCGTCTTTATCTGAATGCTTTGGTTGTTCCGCATCTGAATCCTTATGTTGAGGTTGGCTATGGCATCGGCACCAATATTTTTGATTTCGGAGTCTTTGGCAGCTTTGCCAATTGGAAATTTAAGGAGATAGGTTGCAAATTCACTTTTGAGTTATTCAACCGATAATCTTTAAGTTTTTCCTGTATTTCTGTTATTAACTTCCTTTATAAATTACCCGGCTTTCGTGTTATTGTAGTTTAGAAAAACAGTGTTCTATGTTCTATAACATGCAATGACGTATTCGATGAAAGTATAGTGTTTTCTCTGATTATCAATTGTTTATTTGTTTTTGACGTATTGATAACGTATTCTGAATTTTGAATTGACGTATTTAAGAATGGGTACTTAGGGCTTCTTTTATTGCATTTTACTCTATGTTTGCAGTGTTCAATTGAGAACGAAACCGAGAATTGTTAATCTTAATTTAGTAAAACTTATGAAAAAGTTATTATCAGTTTTATTTTTACTGAGCTTTACCTTAGCTTCTGCTGTATATGCACAAGATATACAGATAAAAGGTACGGTGGTAAGTGGTGCGGACAATGAACCCTTACCTGGAGTAAATGTGGTGGTGAAAGGTAATGCCACTACGGGAACAATCACCGGTATAGACGGTGAATTTGCTTTGTCGGTTCCCTCCGACGCAATCCTTTCTATTTCTTATATAGGATTCAAATCACAGGAAGTTTCGGTTAGTGGCAAGCGTGAACTGAAAATTGTTCTGCAAGAGGATTCTGAAGCGCTGGATGAAGTGGTGGTAGTGGGTTACGGTGTGCAAAAGAAGAGTGTAGTCACTGCTTCTATTGCCAAGGTAAGCAGCGAAGACATTGCCGGAAAGGCTCCTGTTCGCATGGATAATGCATTGAAGGGACTGGCTGCCGGTGTAGATGTAACTTCGGCTTCAGGACAACCGGGTGATTCTCCTCGCGTACGTGTACGTGGTATCGGTACTATTAATAATAGTGATCCGCTTTATATCGTGGACGGTATGCCTATCGGAGGTGGCCTTGACTTTGTGAATCCGAATGATATCGAATCTATCGAAGTTTTGAAAGATGCTGCATCCGGAGCTATTTATGGTGCACGTGCTGCCAATGGTGTTATCCTCGTTACCACCAAAAAGGGTAAGATGGGGAAGGCGCAAATTAATTATAATTTTTCTTATGGCTGGCAGAGTGCATGGAAGCAACGTGACGTAACAAGTGCTACGGATTATGCTATTCTGCAGAATGAGAAGTATGTGAATGGTGGTCAGGCTCCTCTTTATGCTGATCCTTATAATTTGAAGGATGCCATGGGGAATGAAATCAAAGGTTTCGGTACAGATTGGCAAGAGCTTATTTTTAATGATAATGCTCCTATTGTAAACCATGATGTGACCATTAGTGGTGCATCTGAGAAGGTGAACTATTATTTGTCATTGGGCTATTTTTCACAGGATGGTATTGTTGGAGGTAACTATGGTCAGTCTAATTATGATCGTTTGACAATCCGTTCGAATACCCAGTACAATCTGATTGATGCTTCCAAAGAACGCGGCTTCCTTAATAAGTTGGATTTGGGTGTGAATATTGCCTATATGCGTACGCATGCCACTGGTATCAATACCAACTCTGAATTTGGTTCAGTTCTGGGGTCTGCTCTTTATTTGTCTCCTATTCTGACTCCTACTTTGACGGGTACTGCTGCAGACGAGCAGATTGCTGCTTATCCTACTTATGAGTTGCCTCGTGATGAAAATGGGAACGTGTATACTGTTCCTGGCGGTGCTTTCGCTGAAATGAACAATCCATTGGCTATGATGACGCTGAATCCCAGAAAGAATTGGTCGCATAAGTTTGTTCCCAAGTTTTCGCTTGATTTGCAATTGTGGGATAACTTGAAGTATCACTTCAGTTACAGTGCAGATATGGGCTTTTGGGGTTATGATGATGCAACGACATCTCTTTTTTATCTATCCGGTAACAACAATGCATCGCATACCAGTGCATCTGCTGAAAAGCAACAAAATGTTACTTGGCAGATTGAAAATACGTTGACTTATGACAAGACGATTGATAAACACAGTTTTGGTGTTGTGCTTGGGCAATCGGCATTTAAGTATAAGGGTGATAAACTTGGTGGAGGTCGTTGGAATCTGGTAAATTCTGGTAAACCTTCTATTGACTATGCTACGGGAAGTGTCATTATTGTTACAGATCCAGAAACTGGAAAATTTGTCAGTTCCACTGTTCAGCATAATGTCTATGGTGCCCCTGAAATAGAACACAGAATGTCTTCACTCTTCGCCCGTTTCAGTTATAACTATGCAGAGCGCTATATGTTTCAGGCTACCGTACGTCGTGATGGTTCTAGCCGCTTTGGTGCAAATAATTTGTATGGTATATTCCCTTCCGTATCTGTAGGATGGAATGTGATGAATGAAGCATTCATGGAAGGCACGCGTGACTGGCTATCTAATTTTAAGATTCGTGCCAGCTGGGGAAAGAATGGTAACGATAATATAGACGAATTTGGCTTCACTTCATTGACGGCAATGGGAAACAATGTACTCTTCGGGCAAACTGCCACTAAGTTTATTGGTTCTAAGGCTCGGCGTCTGGCTAATCCAGATCTAAAGTGGGAAGAGAGTGAACAAACAGACTTGGGTATCGACTTGGCTTTCTTTAGCAATGCCCTGACATTCAGTGCTGACTATTACATAAAGAAAACTAATGGCATGATTATAGAAATGCCTATTCCGAGTTATGTAGGTGAGAAAAAACCTTTGGGTAATGTGGGTGACATGCAAAACAGCGGTTTTGAGTTTGAGGTTGGTTATAAGTGGAATGTGTCTGATGCTAAGTTTGCCGTTAAAGGTAATGCCACCTATCTTAAGAATGAATTGAAGAACTTGGGTAATGATACTGGTTACATTGATTTGGATGGTATTCAGGGATTCTCAGGTGGTGGAACACGTGGCTCTAACGGTGAAGCTTTCCCTTACTTCTTTGGTTATAAGACTGATGGAGTTTTCCAAAACATGGATGAGATACGTGCTTATGTGGATAAGGATGGTCAGATGATTATGCCGAAAGCTGTTCCCGGTGATGTGCGTTTTGTTGACGTGAATGGCGATGGCCAGATTTCCTCTGATGACCGTACTAATATTGGTAACGGTACTCCCGATTGGACTTATGGTCTGAATTTTAATGCTGACTGGAAAGGGTTTGACTTTAACATTTTCTTCCAAGGTGTGGCAGGTGCTGACGTATTTGATGCTACTTATCGTTCTGATATTTCTGCCGGAAACTATCCCACATGGATGCTGGATCGGTGGACTGGTGAGGGAACTTCCAATAAATATCCTCGTCTGGCTCTTGGTGATTCCCAGAACTGGTTGGTATCTGACCTTTATGTATGCGACGGTTCTTATCTGCGCCTTAAGAACATCACTTTAGGTTACACACTGCCAAAGACTTTGACCCGCAAGTTAACTATCGAACGACTCCGTTTTTATGTACAAGCTGAAAATCTTGTGACTTGGACGAAGTACTGGGGCTTTGATCCTGAAATTGCTTCAGGTCCCGATGGTATCAAATCTCTCGGTATTGATCGTGGTGTTTATCCACAGGCTCGTACATTTACAGTGGGTGTAAACGTTTCTTTTTAATCTAAAAACATAAGAAATATATGAAAACGAATAAAATATTAACAATAGGCTTTATAGCTGCCGCTACTGTGTTTACTGTAGGCTGTAGTGATGATTTCCTTAAGGTGGATAACCCTAACGGTGAACCATTGGAAGAATATTATACAACGGATGCTCATATTCAGGAAGCTCTGATTGCAGCTTATGATCCTATACATTGGCCTGATTGGGCTTTCGACCAGTACAATGCTCTGAACATTGATGCTGAAATCATGGGTGATGATTTCTGGGTGGGAGGTGCTAATAAGGCGGATATGCGTAATTGGCACATGCTGTTCAACTATGAAGGTGATGAAAACAACACTCTCAGTTCTCTTTGGACGGTTGATTATTCAGGCGTAAAGCGTTGTAATGATGTACTGAAGTATCTTGATTGGGCTACAGATGTTACGCCGGAAAATCGTATAAGCTATGAGATGCAGGCTCGTTGTCTTCGTGTGTTTTATTACAATATGTTGTGGCATTACTTTGGAAATGTACCTTTCTATCTTGAGAACCTTTCAAAGCCTCCTTATACGGCTCCGCAACTTACGGCGGATGAAGTTTATGGTCAATTGATTGCTGAACTGGAGGCGGTGATTGATTCGAAAGCGTTACCAATGAAGTATTATAAGAAGAAAGATACAGAAGGCAAAGAGGTTGATGATCCTGGCCAGTTTGGCCGTGTTACACAAGCCATGGCTTATATGATGTATGCTGAAATAGTAATGTACCAGAATGATAATAGTCGTTTCTCTAGAGCTCTTGGTTATATGAAAGAGATTATTGATGACTCTCGTTTTCACTTGAATCCTAATTTCGCTAATATTTGGGAGACAAATGGCGAATGGTGCAATGAATCTATTTGGGAAATCAACTACGAACATTCAATTTCAGAACGTGACTGGGGAGAGGCTGCATTGAATATTGGTGGTACGGTACTTCCTACTCTGATTTCTCCTAAGGATTGGCCAGGTGGAGATGGTTGGGGTAAAGGGCAGGATGGCTGGGGATTCTTACCCATACGCCTTGAGACTTACGATATGTTCGCATCGATAGATAAGCGTCGTGACGCTACTTGTTGGGATGTTCGTGGTATAAAATATACAGAGCGTTATCAAGACACTCATATCTGGCTGGCTAAATACAGGCCATTTGATGCAAATAATGAGAATGCTACTGCCAGTAAGAATCTGAACTATAATAACAACTATCGTTACTATCGCTATGCAGAGGCTCTGCTTAATGCGGCTGAGTTGTCTCTCCGTACAGGCGGCAGCGGTAGCGGTGAAGCTAAAGGATGGCTGAATGAAGTGCGTACTCGTGCAGGTTTGACGGGTCTCGATAATATTTCTGTCAACGATGTTCTTAATGAACGCCACTTTGAATTTGTAGGTGAAGGTAAACGTTATTGGGATCTTGTACGTGCTGAAGGTATTAGTGAAGCATCCGATAAGAATAAGGCTTCAAAAGTACTTGTTCCCGATCAATTTGGCTACCGTACTAACTCTTGGACTCCGAAGAAGAAGTATATTCCTATCGCACAAGGTGAGTTGGATTCTGATCCGGCCTTGGTTCAGAACGATTATAAATAGTTTCCCATAACTTTATTAAAGAATAAACGATATGAAAAATATTTTTAAATATATGGCAGGGGTGTTGATTGCAAGTTTTGCAATGACTGCCTGTTCGCCCGAAGATTTTACGGGGGCAAATGGAGATATCCCGCAAGCTTCAGATTATGCTGACAATTTTAAAGTGACTGTAGATCAGTCAACCAATTATGCGAATTTTGAATTTACCTCCGCTCCTGGAGTTACTCCGGTTTGGATTATTGATGGTGCAACTTATTCGTCGTCATTTAGCCTCTCAAAGTATTATCGTAAGAAAGGTACATATACTGTAGAATGCAAAGTGAAGAATGCTAATGGGTTTAGTGATGGTACTGTTGTAAAAACTTTTGTTGTAGAGAAAACAAAGATGGCCGGTTTCGGTGGTTTTGTTGAAGATAGTAATTACAATCTTTTCAAAGGACTAGAGCTTCCAAATAATCCCGGTAATAATGATAATCCAGCACATAATCCTGCATTTTGGTATGCTCCGGGATGGAATATGATAGATGCTCCTCGATGCGTTTTATCTAAGGGAGCTTATACCATTACTCTTCCTGAGGCTACTACTGATCAGTGGCAGGCACAGATGGCGATCAATACAGGGCTGTCTATTTCTGCTAGCAAGCATTATGATTTTTCTGTTATTCTCACATCTTCTACAGCGCATAAAAACGTGAAGGTGAAAATCTGTCAAGCTGATAACGATAATGTAATTCTTATGGATAAAAACTTTGCTCTTGATGCGGGAGAACCGAAAGCATTGTGGGGAACGAATCTTGAAATCTATAGTGCGGATCCTGAAAATATACCGGTAATTGACTTTAGTAATGTTAAGGTTGTATTCGATTTTGGTGGAAATGCGGCGAACACAGAAGTTAGCATTGAAAGTTTTGTACTGAAGGATCATGCTAATGATGATGGAACTGAAATACCTAAAGAAGTGGTAACTCCGTTTAATTATGATGATGGGGCTAATATTTGGAAAGCAGTGGATGAGAATTCTGCTTTTACTCAGGAACTTTATTTTGGCGATGATAATTGGGGGGCTATTGACTGTAATCCGCAAACTACACATGAGGGTAGTAAGCATACAATAGTAGTTCCCGTTTTGACATCTGCAGCTGAGATATGGCGTGCCCAATGGAAATTTCATACAGATCTTTCGGCTACGATTGATGATATTGTGGATTTTTCGGTAAAGGTTAATTCAACTGTCAAGTTACCAGGGATGATAGTCAAATTGACAAAAGATGGTGATGATGAAAATTTCTTCTTCTCTAGCCAAGAAGTAATCCCTGCAGGAGATTTTGTATTTAAAATAGAAAATGCAAAGTTATCTAAAGATGAAGATGCTCCGAAACTGATGCTCGTCTTTGGTTTTGGCGGGGCTCCTGAAGGTGCTGTAATTACTATAAGTGAAATCACGGTCATTAAAAAATAGGGCTGAATGGCCTGTTTGATAAATTGTTTACTGAAACTTGGGGATAGAATATATTCCTTATAAATGGAAGGGGAAGGACGTGATCTTATGAATATTGAGATTTCATTCTACCCCCTTCTTTACAGAAAACAGTTCATAGGTCATTCCATTCGACAACTGAATATTATCGAACTAAATATGTTGATAATGAAATATAACTATGTTTTATCTTTGTTGTTTATAGTGTTAATCGCTTGCGGAAATAGCGATGATGAATTGGATCCATTATCTGATAATGTAACATTGACATGCTCTCCTGAAAAGCTAGAAGCTGTTGCTATAGAAGCTATTTATACGCTAAATATTACTTGTAGCGGCGTTGAATGGACAGCTTTTGCCAGTGATGATTGTACCTCTTGGGTGAAAGTAAAAGTGCTGGATTCTTCTTTGGATAAAGGGAAAGTCGCCGTTACTGTGAATGTAAATTCGGGAACAACTGATCGCAACGGTTCTGTAATCATTAAATCCGGAGCAAAGCGTGTTGTGGTACCTGTGACGCAAGGAACCCCAATGTCTGTTTCGAAGCGTGAGATATATTCCAATTCTCGTGGCGAGAACTTCCTATTGTCCGTTGTAGCTACGGGTGACTGGAGTGTGACGTCTAACGATAGTTGGCTAAAGGCCGAAAAGAAAGATGGCAAGACAGTAAGTGTTACGACAGACCCTAATGAGAATAAAACTTCCCGGAAGGGAACTTTGGATATTGTTTCGGGTGCGGAGAAGATTACGGTGAGCATCACTCAAGAGTCGACTGAAGACCGTGAGATAAACACTCCCGAAGGATATCGCCTGGTTTGGCACGACGAGTTTAATGAAGGTAGCACTCTTGGCACCGATTGGACACACGAAGTGCAAAAGCCTGGTTGGGTGAATAATGAACTTCAGGAATATGTGAATGGTTCAGCAAATGGTAAGCATGTGACGGAATTAGTAGATGGTAAATTAAATATCAACTGCTTTAAAGGGTCTGATGGTAAGATATATTCGGGACGTGTGTATGCTAAAGTAAATACTGGATGGCTTTATGGCTATTTTGAGGCTCGCATCATGCTTCCTAAAGGTAAGGGTACTTGGCCTGCTTTTTGGATGATGCCAGTGAACAATAATTACTCTACTAATCCCTGGCCGGGGTGTGGCGAGATTGACATCATGGAAGAAGTGGGTGTTGATGCGAATATCGTGTCTTCTTCTATTCATTGTGCAGCTTATAATCATACCATAAACACTCAGAAGACTGCATCTCGCAATATTGGTACGGCAGAGTCAGAGTTCCATGTCTATGCTTGTGAGTGGACACCCGACTATCTGAAATTCTTTGTAGATGGAACAGAATTGATGACATTCAAGAATGAAGGTTCCGGCAAAAATGTGTGGCCGTTCACTTATGCTTTCTATCCTATTCTCAACCTTGCATGGGGCGGTGATTGGGGAGGATACAAAGGTGTAGATGAGAGTGCCTTGCCTATAACGATGAAGGTGGATTATGTACGCGTGTTTCAAAAGAAATAAACTGAGCAGTTAGTGATGTGGACAATCAATTTATAATGATAGGTAATAATATACATAATTAGGTTAATTCATGAAGACACTGAAAATCTTCTCCGCCTGCTTGTTTCTCTTGCCTTTTGTCTCTTGTACGCAAGTAGCAAATAAAGGTAGTGATGCGGCAACCGAGAAAAAAGTAGAATCTCTCCTGTCTAAGATGACCCTTGAGGAGAAAATCGGTCAGATGAACCAGATTTCCTCTTACGGTAATATCGAGGATATGAGTGCTTTGATTAAGAAAGGTGAAATCGGTTCCATCTTGAATGAGGTGGATCCGGTGCGTATTAATGCGCTACAGCGCGTGGCAATGGAAGAATCCCGTTTGGGTATTCCTTTATTGATAGCGCGTGATGTCATTCACGGGTTTAAAACAATTTTCCCTATTCCCTTGGGACAAGCGGCTTCGTTCAATCCGCAGGTAGCGAAAGATGGTGCACGGGTAGCAGCTATTGAAGCTTCGTCTGTAGGTATCCGGTGGACTTTTGCGCCAATGATTGATATTGCCCGCGATCCTCGCTGGGGACGTATTGCCGAAGGGTGTGGTGAAGATACATACCTTACTTCCGTAATGGGAGCAGCTATGGTAGAAGGTTTTCAGGGAGATTCGCTGAATAGCCCTACTTCAATTGCAGCTTGCCCTAAACATTTTGTAGGTTACGGTGCAGCCGAAGGAGGACGTGATTATAATTCCACGTTCATTCCCGAACGTCGTCTGCGCAATGTTTATTTGCCACCTTTTGAAGCTGCCACCAAAGCGGGTGCAGCCACGTTTATGACTTCATTTAATGATAATGATGGAATCCCTTCTACCGGGAATGCTTTTATTTTGAAGAATGTACTCCGTGACGAGTGGGGATTCGATGGTTTTGTTGTGACGGACTGGGCTTCTGCCAGCGAAATGATAAGCCATGGTTTTGCCGCCGGTTCAAAAGAAGCGGCAATGAAATCTGTGAATGCAGGAGTAGATATGGAAATGGTGAGTTACACTTTTGTGAAGGAACTGCCGGAATTAGTGAAAGAGGGAAAGGTGAAGGAAAGCACTATCGATGAGGCTGTTCGTAATATTTTGCGTATCAAGTATCGTTTAGGATTGTTTGATACTCCTTATGTAGATGAACAACAAACATCTGTCATGTATGCTCCTTCTCATTTGGAAGCAGCTAAGCAAGCCGCTGTTGAATCGGCTATTCTGTTGAAGAATGATAAGGAAGTGTTGCCGTTACAGCCATCTGTGAAAACTGTTGCAGTGGTAGGACCTATGGCTAATGCACCTTATGAACAGTTGGGTACTTGGATATTTGATGGTGAGAAAGCTCGTACTCAGACTCCGTTGAACGCTATTAAGGAAATGGTTGGCGATAAAGTACAGGTGATTTATGAACCGGGACTGGCATACAGTCGTGAGAAAAATCCGGCGAGTGTGGCTAAAGCAGCTGCCACCGCTGCGCGTGCAGATGTCATTCTTGCTTTTGTGGGTGAAGAATCTATTCTTTCGGGTGAAGCTCACTGTTTGGCTGATCTGGATTTGCAGGGTGATCAGGGAGCTTTGATTACAGCTTTGGCTAAGACGGGTAAACCTGTAGTGACTATTGTGATGGCGGGTCGTCCGTTGACTATCGGTAAAGAAGTCGAAGAGTCGACTGCTGTTCTCTATTCATTCCATCCGGGCACAATGGGCGGTCCTGCATTGGCTGATTTGCTTTGGGGGAAGGCTGTGCCGAGTGGAAAGGCGCCGGTCACTTTCCCGAGGATGGTGGGACAAATTCCTGTGTACTACGCTCATAATAATACCGGACGTCCGGCTACACGGAATGAAGTGTTGCTGAATGATATTGCTGTTGAGGCAGGACAGACTTCACTGGGCTGTACTTCCTTCTATATGGATGCGGGTTTTGATCCCTTGTTTCCGTTTGGTTATGGCTTGTCGTACACCACATTTAAGTATAGCAACATCAAACTGGCGTCTGATGTACTGAAAAAAGATGATGTGCTGACAGTGACATTCGATCTGGAAAATACCGGGAAATATGAAGGAACGGAAGTAGCTCAATTGTATATACAAGATAAGATTGGTTCCGTGACCCGTCCGGTGAAAGAACTGAAACGTTTCACTCGTGTGACATTGAAGCCGGGTGAGAAAAAAAGCGTTTCGTTTGAACTCCCTGTTAGTGAACTTGCATTTTGGAACATAGATATGGCTAAAGTTGTGGAACCCGGAGACTTTGGGCTTTGGGTGGCAACGGATAGTCAGTCCGGAGAAGAAGTTTTCTTCAAGGTAGTAGACTGATTGGTGATTTTAAGGTTAAAGTAGAAGAGGGGCGGTCCGTGATGGTTCGCCCCTCTTGATTATTTTATTTTTTGACACTTAAATAGAATTCATGGTTATTTTATACGTTTATAACCGTAAACAGCATTAGCGCCCAGTTCTTCTTCGATGCGAAGCAACTGATTATATTTTGCCATACGGTCGGAACGACTCAATGAACCGGTTTTGATTTGTCCGCTATTGGTGGCAACGGCGATGTCGGCAATCGTAGCGTCTTCCGTTTCCCCGGAGCGATGGGAGGTCACGGTAGTGTATCCGTGGCGGTGAGCCATTTCGATGGCATTCAATGTTTCGGTCAGGGAACCGATTTGGTTTACTTTAATTAGAATAGAGTTGGCGCAACCTTTTTCAATACCCATGGCCAGGAAATCAACGTTAGTAACAAAGAGGTCGTCACCTACCAACTGGCAACGGTCGCCGATGCGGTCGGTAAGTTTCTTCCAGCCTTCCCAGTCATTTTCGCTCATGCCGTCTTCGATAGAGTCGATGGGGAATTGGTTGATAAGTTGTTCCAGATAGTCAATCTGTTCGTCAGCTGTGCGTTTCTTGCCTTTCTCGCCTTCGAACTTGGTATAATCGTAGATTCCGTCTTTATAGAATTCAGAAGAAGCGCAGTCCATGGCAATCATTACATCTTTGCCCGGTTCGTATCCGGCAGCTTTGATGGCGGCAATAATACTGTTCAGGGCATCTTCTGTACCTTCCAGATTTGGTGCAAAACCGCCTTCGTCACCTACAGCAGTGCTCAGACCACGATCTTTCAGTACTTTCTTTAAAGCGTGGAATACTTCGGCACCCATGCGCAGACCTTCACGGAAGGAAGTTGCGCCTACAGGGCGTATCATGAATTCCTGGAAGGCAATAGGAGCGTCACTGTGTGAACCACCGTTGATGATATTCATCATCGGTACGGGCATTACGTATGTATTGGTACCACCGATGTAGCGGTACAGGGGTATATCGAGATAAGCGGCGGCAGCTTTAGCTACGGCGAGGGATACGCCGAGAATAGCATTTGCTCCCAGATTTGATTTCGTTTTTGTTCCATCCAATGCCAGCATGGTATGATCGATGCCCATCTGGTCGAGGGCTGACATTCCGACAAGTTTCGGAGCGATAATATCATTGATGTTTTCTACAGCTTTTAATACACCTTTGCCTCCATAACGTCCTTTGTCGCCATCACGGAGTTCCAAAGCTTCGTGTTCTCCCGTAGAAGCGCCGGAAGGAACGGAAGCACGGCCCATAAAGCCTGATTCCAACATTACATCTACTTCCACTGTGGGATTTCCTCTTGAATCGAGAATTTCACGTCCGATAATCTTTTCTATTTTCATAATTATGATATTATTTGTAATTATTTTAAATAGGAAACAAGAAGCAATCGGTTTTTGTTCAGAATATAGTTGTGTTTAGTGATTAGTGGTGAGTGATAAGTGATTAGTGCCGACTGCTCCTCCCGCCAATGCAGCCAATATTCCCAACGTGATGCTGATTAAGGTATATGCTATAAATGTTCCATAGAAACCACCTTTCAGCAAGGTCAGACCATCATTGGAAAAAGTAGAGAAAGTGGTGAATCCACCGCAGAAACCGGCTGTCAATAACAGACGCATTTCGGGCGAGAGATTAAAACGGGCGGAAAGGGCATAAAACAACCCGATGAGAAAACTGCCGAAGATATTGACTGTAAATGTTGCCCAAGGAAAGGAATAAGGGATGATCCGTTCGTGCAGTAGTTCCTGCACATAGTAACGGAGCACACTGCCTGTTCCGCCACCAAGGAAAATGTATATCAATTCTTTCATTTTTATTCTGTTATTATTCCGATAATGCCTGCAAAGGTACAATTTTTCATTTATATCGGGTTTATATTCCGGTTTTTCCCCTTAATGCTTAAAAATCAGAAACTAAACCAGTTATGCAAACGTTTGCCGGTAAATCATCTATATTTTCATTTTATTCCTTCGTTCACATGTCATTTCATCCTTATATTTGCATCACGATTATAATTCTCTAAAATAATTCAAATCATGAAAAACATGAAAGCAATCAAATTGTTCTGTCTCTTGCTCTTTTTGTTTGTAAGCAATTGGGCAATGGCTGAGAGTATCACCTCGCCGAACGGACAACTGCAACTGAACTTTTCAGTGAACGCACAAGGTGAACCGATCTATGAACTTTCCTACAAAGGAAAAGCTGTTATCAAACCTTCTAAACTCGGCTTGGAACTGAAAGATGCTCCGGGACTGATGAATGGATTTACACTGGCAAATACCCAAACTTCCACTTTTGATGAGACTTGGGAGCCGGTGTGGGGTGAAGTGAAACAAATTCGCAACCATTATAATGAGATGGCTGTAACATTGAACCAGAAAGCGCAAGATCGCAATATGATCATCCGCTTCCGTCTGTTTGATGACGGTTTGGGTTTCCGTTACGAATTTCCTTTGTCTAAGAACCTGAATTACTTCGTTATCAAGGAAGAACGTACTCAGTTTGCCATGACAGGCGATCACACTGCTTTCTGGATACCGGGCGATTATGATACACAGGAATATGATTATACAGAATCTAAGCTTTCTGAAATCCGTGGCTTGATGGATGGTGCAATCACTCCTAATTCTTCACAGACTACGTTCTCTCCGACGGGTGTACAGACTTCTCTGCAAATGAAAACAGCTGACGGTCTTTATATTAACTTGCATGAGGCTGCTTTGGTGGATTACTCCTGTATGCATCTTAATCTGGATGATAAGAATTTTGTATTCGAATCCTGGCTTACCCCTGATGCAAAAGGAGATAAAGGATACCTGCAAGCTCCCTGTAAGTCTCCGTGGCGTACGGTTATCGTAAGTGATGATGCCCGTGATATTCTGAATTCCAAACTGACGTTGAATCTGAATGAGCCTTGTGCTTATGAAGATGTTTCCTGGATTAAGCCGGTGAAATATGTAGGCGTATGGTGGGAAATGATTGCCGGAAAGAGCACTTGGGCTTATACCGATGATCTGCCTTCTGTAAAATTGGGTGAAACGGACTATACCAAAACTAAACCTAACGGACGTCATGGTGCTACCAATGAAAACGTAAAACGTTATATAGACTTTGCAGCTGAAAATGGACTTGATCAAGTGCTGGTAGAAGGTTGGAACGAAGGATGGGAAGACTGGTTCGGTCATTCTAAAGATTATGTATTTGATTTTGTAACTCCATATCCTGACTTTGATGTAAAGATGTTGAACGCTTACGCTAAAAGTAAGGGTGTGAAATTGATGATGCATCATGAAACTTCGGCATCCGTACGCAATTATGAACGTCATATGGATAAAGCCTACCAGTTTATGGTAGACAACGGTTACAATGCAGTGAAGAGTGGTTATGTAGGCAATATGATTCCTCGTGGAGAGCATCACTACGGTCAGTGGATGAACAACCATTATCTGTACGCCGTGACTAAAGCTGCCGAGTATAAGATTTGCGTAAATGCCCATGAAGCTGTGCGTCCTACCGGACTTTGCCGTACTTATCCTAACCTGATTGGTAACGAGTCTGCCCGTGGTACGGAATATGAGGCTTTTGGTGGCAGTAAACCGTTCCACACTACCTTGCTTCCATTTAATCGCCTGATTGGTGGCCCGATGGATTATACTCCTGGTATCTTCGATACAAAACTTGATTTCATGGGCGATCTGCCTCATGGACAGGTACAGACCACTCTCTGTAAGCAGTTGGCTCTTTACGTGACATTATACAGTCCGTTGCAGATGGCTGCCGATTTAGTTGAGAATTATGAGAAGCACATGGATGCTTTCCAATTCATCAAAGATGTAGCGGTAGATTGGGATGATAGTAAATATCTGGAAGCGGAACCGGGTGATTATATTACGGCAGCTCGTAAGGCGAAAGGAACGAATAACTGGTTTGTAGGTGGCATCACAGATGAGAATGCACGTACTGCTAACTTTACTCTGGATTTTCTGGAACCTGGCAAGCAGTATGTAGCTACTCTTTATGCTGATGGTAAAGATGCTGATTACAAAGAGAATCCGACTTCTTATCAGATAAAGAAAGGTATTGTGACCAGTAAGACTAAGATGTCTGTGAAGTTGGCACGTAGTGGTGGCTTTGCCCTGAGTTTGATTGAGGCTACTCCGTCAGACAAGAAGGTTGTGAAGAAATGGAGATAGATAAGATTCATCGGAAACTCTCAGATTGAGAGCTACTCTAAAATTAGGGTAAAAAGAGGTTTTTATTAGGCATTAGGTAAATAAGGGGTGCACTTCAAAATTTGAAGTGCGCCCCTTTCTTTTTTCTTTGTATGACTTCTTGCTGAGTTTCTTAACTCAAGGGCCCAGGTTTGTTGCTGCAAAATAGAATCGATGCTTCCACAACTTAATAAGACGATTGAGCAAGAACTTGATGGTATGGCTTGATTACCCCTGAAATGGGAGGCTTTGCATTGACTCGATGGTTGCAGATAATGCACTGAATTATATCATTTGTCACTAAATTGGAATAAACTTTAGAAGTCTTGTGATGTAACAAAGTTTGTCCTGTTTTCAAGGTATTAAGAGCTTGTTTCCAAGAAGTTAAGAGTTTGTCGACAAAGAGTTAACTTCCTGTCGACAAACTCTTAACTTCTTGGAAGTGACTAATTCCCAGAGTGGTTTTAAAGTGCCTTTGTCGTTGAGGTAATGAGCGAAATAGTGTTGAATAAAATTCCTTATTGTCTGGTGTGTTAATCATAGCTTGTATAGGGCTACACCTTTTGCCGCAAAGGGTGTAGCCTTACATACAAAAGGGTGTAGTCATCCGGGGTAAATGGTGTAGCCCTTTTGGAAGTGCCCTTACAGGTACTTGTGGATAGGATTAAATGATATGATTAGAATTATTTTTATTAAACACTTTGTTCTTTCGAAAATCCCCCTTATCTTTGTGCCCATTAAACGAACGATTAATAGTATATTTTGTTCTATTAAGTCTTTTGTTTACAGTATATTAGAAGTCGAGAATTGTGCTTTTTCAGCAAAATCAGCTTTTCCAGTCTTCAAAAGTGCCTGTTTGTACTTCCTGCGATAGGGAGTCTGAATTTAGGCCGTTGAACGTAGCAAATTCACCATCACGGATTTACGTTTTAACCGGAAGGAATTTTCATTCCCCGGTGTCCCCAAGAAATATCCAGACGAGAACAGTTAATCATTCATGAGCTCTCAATCTTCCATTCTGAATTCTGAATATCATTGGTATGCTTTGCGTATCACCTATAGCCGGGAACTCGTTCTGAAAGAGTTTTTGGACAAGAATAATATCGAAAACTTCATTCCTATGCGTTATGAATATGTAACGCGGAAGGAGCAACGTATTCGTAAACTCGTTCCTGCCATACATAATTTGGTTTTCATTTATTCCACTCGTAAGAAGATTGACGAAATTAAGGAGGAAAATGCTGTTCTTCTACCTCTTCGCTATATCATGGATCGTGAGACGAAGCAGCCGATTATTGTTCCGGAAATCCAAATGCGCCACTTTATAGCCATTGCCGGCTCTTACGACCAACAAGTAATTTACTTGCCGCCTACGGAATATTCCATGCAGAAAGGAGATCGTGTCCGCATCACCGGTGGAGTTTTCGAAGGTGTCGAAGGTATATTTGTTCGTGTAAAAGGTGATCGTCGGGTAGTTGTTTCTATTCAGGGGGTTATGGCAGTAGCTACCACTTTTATTCATCCCTCTCTTATTGTTCCGATAACAGAAGAATAATTCATAATTCTGCACATTGTACTTTGTTACTTATACGCTTTGTAATTCATAATTTGTAATCTTAATTATATGAAGTCTCAAATCGATGCTTTGCGTCAACTCACGCATGAGCTTCTTTATCTTGGCATGGATGGTGAACCCATTTATGCGGATCGTTTTCGTCAACTAAATTCAGATGTTTATAATCAGGCGGAAGCCTTGTATCAGAAAAAAGCTCGGAATGATGAAGAAGAAGCGACTCTTTGTGTTACTCTCTTGAAAGCTTATAGTGCTACGATTTATGATCGTGGCGATAAAAGAGAAAAAGTTCAAATACTGCTTGATCGTAGTTGGGAGGTTCTGAATAAAATATCTGATTCTTTGTTGAAATGTCAATTGTTGGTGGTTTGCTATGGAGAGACATCCGATGAGGAGTTGGCGAAAGAAGCACGTGCGATTATGAATGGCTGGGGTGATTCTCTAACTGTTGAACAACAAGAACTTCTAAATGAATTTATTCCCTAATATTTGTCCATAGTTTTATATGAAAATTCTTGTTACGGGGGCTGCTGGTTTCATTGGCTCGTATGTTTGTAAACGTCTGCTTTCTCGTGGAGATGAGGTGGTAGGGCTTGACAATATCAACAGCTATTATGACGTCAATCTGAAGTATGGACGTTTGGGTACTTTAGGCATTGATAAAAATACAGTTGATTGGTATAAATTTGTCCAAAGTAATACATCTGAGCAGTTTCGGTTTGTTCGTATAAATCTGGAGGATAAACAGGCGATGCGAATGCTTTTTGCCAATGAGTCTTTTGACAAAGTTGTAAATTTAGCGGCTCAGGCTGGAGTACGTTATTCAATAGAAAATCCATATGCATACGTGGAAAGCAATATAGATGGTTTCTTGAATGTATTGGAAGGTTGCCGTCATTACAAAGTGAAGCATTTGGTTTACGCTAGCTCCAGTAGTGTTTATGGATTGAACGGAAAAGTTCCTTTTTCTGAAAAAGATAGTATCGCACATCCTGTAAGCCTTTATGCAGCGACAAAGAAATCAAATGAATTGATGGCTCATACTTATAGCCATTTATATGGCATTCCTTCTACTGGTTTGCGCTTCTTTACAGTTTACGGCCCTTGGGGACGTCCGGATATGTCACCTTTCCTTTTTGCAGATGCCATGTTACACGGGAGGCCAATAAAGGTTTTCAATAATGGTGATATGTTGCGTGATTTTACTTATATTGATGATATTGTTGAAGGAATCCTTCGGGTGATAGACCATATTCCTACTTCTAATCAGGATTGGAGCGCTCAAACCCCTGATCCGAGTTCTTCCACTGCTCCATATAAAATATATAATATAGGTAATTCTCATCCAGTGAAACTTATGGACTTTATTCAGGCAATTGAAGAAGCTATTGGACATCCTGCAGAGAAAATATATCTTCCGATGCAACCGGGAGATGTTTATCAGACAAATGCAGATACTTCGGCTTTGCAGAATGAGTTGGGATTTAAGCCTGACAAATCTATTAAAGAGGGAGTTCAGGAAACGATAGACTGGTATCGTTCTTTTTATCAATTGTAATCAAAAGTAAACTAAGATAATATGAAAATAGCAATAGTTGGTACCGGCTATGTCGGTTTGGTGACAGGTACCTGTTTTTCGGAGATGGGGATTGACGTGACTTGTGTGGATGTGCAGGACAGTAAGATAGAAAATCTGAAGAACGGTATTATTCCCATTTATGAGCCGGGCTTGGAAGATATGGTTCATCGTAACTATACTGCGGGTCGTCTGAAATTTACGACAGACTTGAAGGAATGTTTGGATGAAGTGGAAGTTGTGTTTAGTGCTGTCGGTACCCCTCCTGATGAGGATGGCAGTGCTGATTTGAAATATGTGTTGGAGGTTGCGCGTACCATTGGGCGTAATATGAATAAGTATGTGCTGGTTGTGACTAAGAGTACGGTTCCTGTGGGGACTGCACAAAAGGTAAAGTCTGCCATTCAGGAAGAAGTTGACAAGCGTAATGTAAAGATAGAGTTTGATGTGGCTTCCAATCCCGAGTTTTTGAAAGAAGGTGATGCGGTAGATGATTTTATGAAGCCCGACCGTGTGGTAGTAGGTGTGGAGTCAGAAAAGGCTAAGGCTATAATGGAACGTCTTTATAAGCCTTTCATGATGAATAACTATCGCTTGATATTTACTGATATTCCTAGTGCCGAGATGATAAAATATGCGGCAAATTCTATGTTGGCTACACGAATTAGCTTTATGAATGATATCGCTAACCTCTGTGAACTGGTTGGTGCTGATGTAAATATGGTTCGCAAAGGTATTGGCGCGGATAGTCGTATTGGCGGTAAATTCTTGTATCCCGGTTGTGGATATGGCGGTTCTTGTTTTCCGAAAGATGTAAAGGCGTTGATAAAGACTGCTGAAAAGAACGGTTATCCGATGCGTGTGTTGAAGGCCGTGGAAGAGGTGAACGAGAAGCAAAAGAGTATTCTTTTTGAGAAATTATTGAAACATTATAATGGAGACTTGAAAGGTAAGCAAATCGCTTTATGGGGTTTGGCTTTCAAGCCTGAAACGGATGATATGAGGGAGGCTCCGGCATTGGTTTTGATTGATAAGTTGATAGAGGCTGGCGCAGATGTGAAGGTTTATGATCCGGTTGCGATGGATGAATGTAAGCGCAGGATAGGGGATAAGGTTGTCTATGCTACGGATATGTATGATGCGGTGTTGGATGCGGATGCGTTGTTGCTGGTGACGGAGTGGAAGGAGTTTAGGATGCCGAGTTGGGGAGTACTGAAGAAGACGATGAGGCAGGCAGTGGTGGTTGATGGAAGAAATATCTATGAGAAGCCTGAATTACAAGAGCTAGAGATTGTTTATGATTGTATCGGGAGATAAACAATAATGATGTGTGTAATATCTGTAAGTCTTCCATTTTGGGTTTCTGAATGATACGTATATTTTGCTGCGAAAAGAATTTAAATTGTAATATATATTAGTATGAAGATTATAAACACATCAATTACAGGTGTTATTATCATTGAACCTCGCCTTTTTAGCGATGAACGTGGCTATTTTTTTGAATCTTTCAATCAAAAGGAATTTGAAAAAAAAGTTTGTAAAACGGTTTTTGTACAAGATAATGAGTCTAAATCATCTTACGGGGTTATTCGAGGGTTACATTATCAGAAGCCACCTTTTGCTCAAAGTAAACTAGTGCGTGTTATAAAAGGTGCGGTTTTAGATGTCGCTGTAGATATAAGAAAGGGTTCTCCAACTTTTGGACATCATGTTGCAGTAGAGTTAACTGAGGATAATCATCGACAATTTTTTATTCCGAGAGGTTTTGCACATGGATTTTCTGTTTTGAGTGAAGATGTTGTGTTTCAATATAAATGTGATAATTTTTATGCTCCGCAATATGAGGGAGCTATTGCTTGGAATGATCCTGATTTGAGGATTGACTGGAGAATACCAGTTGAAAAGGTAGTACTGAGTGAAAAAGACAAAGTACATCCAATGTTAAGTGAAATAGTTTAGATGTTTGATAGAAAAATAAGTAAGAGCCCCAAAAGAAGATATTGTATATAATATGGATACATTATTAGAGATTGAGTCTCGCGTGGATTGTATCGGGAGCTCTATTGATTTACCCTAGAGAGGATTGCGGGCTATTAGGCTTTTGATAAAGAGACTAAGAAGTTCAATCTCAATAATTGGACTCTCATTACTAAGAAAACGGTAGAAAATTTCCCCTTCCCATTACATGGTTAGACAGTATGCTGAGTCCTGTGAATATCTCATGGAGCTCGTCCAGAGTGCCAAGTCTGATATGGAGAAAATGACAAAAGAAAGAAAAGAAAAAGAGTCAAAAAGTAGCACGAAAGTTTGATATTAGACCTCAAAAGTGTTAAAATTATAAATTCTGTTATTTTCAGTGCCGTTAAATCATTAATATATAATTGATTTGATAAGATTTGGGGAGAAGTGGATACTTACCGCTGATGGAGGTGTGGTTTTAGAATATATGAAAGGAGGAAAATAGGTAAATTTGATAATGAATACCAATAAAATAAAGAATTTGGCACGAAACGCAACAAAGAGCAAAGACGGGAGAACTGTACTGAGCAATTTCGGTTATCTCACCCTTTTGCAGTTTGCTAGTTATCTTTTTCCAATAATCACCGTTCCTTACCTATCTAGAGTAATAGGTGTTGAAGGTTATGGAAAAATAGCTTTTGCATCAGCCGTGATGGTGTGGGTGCAGACTGTGGCAGATTGGGGCTTTTTGCTAACCGCAACGCGTGATGTAGCAAAATGTAGGGATAACAAAGCGGAGGTTTCTCGAATATTCTCCGAAACATTCTTTGCAAGATGTTTATTGGCTATTGTTTCTTTCATCTTTCTTTGTTTGCTCATTCTGATTGTGCCCGATTTCAAGGAGAACGCAGAAATTCTGTTTGTCACCTTTTTGATGATTCCCGGGTATATCATGTTCCCCGATTGGTTCTTTCAGGCGATAGAGCGCATGCGCTACACTACCATAACAAATTTGCTGGTGAAAACAATTTTTACTGTTGCTGTTTTTATTTTTATCAAGGAGAAAGGTGATTATATTATCGTCCCCCTGTTGGCCTCTTTGGGGACGGTTGCAGCAGGCATTATTGCCATGTACCTTATTTTAAAGAAGTGGGATTATAGTCTGCATCGGGTTTCTTTTCATTCGGTCATCTTGGCAATAAAGAGAAGCACCGATGTTTTTATTAATAACCTCTTTCCAAATCTATACAATAGCCTTTCGGTTGTGCTTCTGGGAATCTATGATGGTAGTGTGGCTAATGGAATTTATTCCGAAGGAAACAAATTCGTCAACATAGGACAGAGTGTTCTTGGTGTGGTGACAAGGGTGTTTTTCCCGTTTTTATCAAGGCGGATAGACAAGCATCGCATCTATGTGGTTGTCTATATGGGAGCTACTTTCTGTATTGCCGTAATTTTATTCGTGAGTGCCCCGTGGCTTATTGATTGGTTATATACCGATGAGTTTGCTGATGCGATACCCGTTCTTCGGATTATGTCAATTTCGTTGGTGTTTGTAGCCATGAGTACTGCTTATGGAACCAATTATCTGATTGTGCAAGGACACGAAAGGATCTTGAGAAAAATTACCATGTGGTGTTCATTGGCGGGGTTTGCCATTGCGTACCCATTAATCATTCATTATTCTTATATTGGTGTGGCAGTGACGGTCACATTTTCCAGAATGTGCTTAGGTATTTCTTCTTGGCTGGCAGTCATGAAATTGAAGAAAAATCATTTGGAAAATAAATAATAAATCATGCAATCTCTAAAGTTTTACATCGACAATCCCCGAGTATTTGGATTTTCCTTGTTGGATAAGTTCGGTTATTTGTTGTCGGATAAGTTGTATTTGCAGCTTTTATATTATTTTCGGATGGGAAAGAAGTTGCACTTGAAACATCCCCGGACATTCAACGAGAAATTACAGTGGCTTAAGCTCTATGATCGCCGATCGGAGTACACCGTCATGGTGGATAAAGTGAAAGCCAAGGAATATGTAGCTTTGAAGATTGGCGAGGAATATATCATCCCTACACTCGGCGTGTGGGAAGACCCCGATGAGATCGACTTCGATGCCCTCCCCAATCAGTTTGTGTTGAAATGTAATCACAGTTCCGGTGGCTTGTGCATCTGTACCGACAAGAGCCAGCTTGACATTTCTAAAGTGAAGGAAGATTTACGCAAAGGACTGCGTGATAACTATTACCTACACGGACGAGAGTGGCCCTACAAGAATGTGCCGCGCCGTATTCTGGCAGAGAAATTTATGATGGACGAGAGCGATGAAGGTGATTTAATTCTGAGGGGAGAACGTAGGGAAAAGACAGATTTGCGCGATTATAAGTTCTTCTGCTTTGATGGTGAACCCAGGTTATGTCAAGTAATATCTGATCGCACAGCGGACGAAAAGATTGATTTCTATGATATGAATTGGCATAGAATCATTGGCTTAATTGGCTTAAGTGAAAACGTCCATAACTCTGATGATGATATTCTATGTCCACGTTCGTATAATAAGATGAAGCAAATGGCTCGTGTGTTATCCAAAGACCTTCCTTTTTCACGTATTGACTTTTATGAAATCAACGGAAATCCCTATTTCGGGGAAATTACTTTTTACCCAGCCTGTGGCTTTGGTGAATTTCGTCCGAATGAATGGAACACCACGATAGGCGAGTGGGTGCATCTGCCAATTGGGGCACAACAATAAAATGATATTATAAACAATAGTCTTAAAGTGGCGAGTGCATATCTGTAAACACTCAGGTTAGGGTTCAAAATGAAATATCCATCTTTACTGCGAACCCCAAAAATAAACTTATGAGCGAAGACCTTGAACGATTTTTCTTTCGGTATTACCGAGGCATTGCCTCATGGTGTGTTAGTACAAACATTCTGTAGAAACAACAATGTTCCGGTAAGCCGCCATTATAGAGTAAGGCGATTTGGGTAGTTTCCTCTACCTTCGCCTCCATAATTAAAAACGATTAAATATGCCTATTGTATCTGTTATTATTCCAACTTATAATACGAGACAACAATTATTGGATATGGTTGAGTGTATGAGAGCTCAAACATTACAAAATTGGGAACTGATAATTGTAGATGATAAATCTATGGATGGTTCACTGGAGTATATAAAGAGTGTTATTACAGATGAGAGAATAAAAATAGTGGTAAGAGATAGAGAACCTAAAGGTTCGGTTGTATGTAGAAATATAGGATTTGAACTTGCTAGCGGAAAATATGTTATACATTTTGATGCTGATGATTTAATATCCCAAAAATGTTTAGAGGATAGAACTAAATATATGGAAGATCACGAAGATATTGATTTTGCTATATTTAGAGGTAAATCATTTACTGATCCTGATAATAAAAATCTTTTTTCCTCAAATGATAAGTCTTGGGGGATTAAAAAAGGGGATGTAATTGCCGATTTTTTAAGAGCTAATTATCCTTTTTCTGTATGGAATTTGATTTTTAGAAAAAAAAGTGTTTTATCTTTCTTATGGGATGAGAAAGTCAAAATATATACTGATTTTAGTTTTATAATTCCTTTGTTATTTTCTAATCTCAAATATGAATTTGCTGATAATGATTCTTATGATTATTTCTATCGGGTAGAACCTAATAGAAATAATATGTGTACAAATTTTGTTTCAGAAGAAAAGTGTATTTCAACTTTATATCTATTTGATAAGACTATAAAAATACTGAATACTTCTATCCACAATAGATTTTATAAGAAAAATTTTTTAGGTTTGTTGGAACTTCATTTCTCCCGATTACTATTGAACGCTAATGATGAAAATATATATTCGTTTATTTGCTTTGTGAAACAAAATTTTGGATATGCAGTTTGGATAAGATTCTCTATTCTGGAAAAGATATGTCGACTTTTTAAAAAGCAAAATATGAAAAAGATTCTGATGTATTTATTTGAGGCAATATTGTTTTTGAAAATGGATAATATAGTATATAATATCAAAAAGTATGTATAGGTTCACTTTTTTCATAATAAAGATCATAGCTTTTTTTTCTTTGTACATTTTTCCTTATCGAGTGATGTATTATGTGAAAAGAATAAAAGATATTTTCTTGTCAAATAGATTTGCTCTTAAAATTAAATCTGGTAATAATTTTAATATAGAATCTCCTTTCCATGTGAAAGGGCATCGTTATATCTGTATTGGACATAATTTTAGTGCATGTCCTGGACTTAGGATAGAGTGCTGGGATAAATATGCAGGTTATAGCTATTTCCCACAAATAGTCATTGGTAATAATGTGTCATGTAATTATAGATGTCATATTGGAGCTGTAAATAAGATTGTAATAGGTAATAATGTATTGATAGGAAGTCAAGTTTTAATCATAGATCATGCACATGGTGAAGGTAATGTAGATATGTTTCAGGCTCCTATTGACAGAAAGTTGTTTTCAAAAGGCCCTATTGTTATTGAAGATAATGTTTGGATTGGTGATGGAGTTTGCATTTTAGCTAATGTGACAATAGGATGTAATTCTATAATAGGAGCAAACGCTGTAATAACGAAAGATATACCTCCATATAGTACTGTTGTTGGGAATAATATAATACTAAAGAGGAGATCTAACTAATTTTGATAAGATACATTTCTAAATTTATAGTCTTATTATTGTGGATTTGGTAATATTTAATGCTATTTTATATCTAAGTACTGCTGTTATATATTTTTATAAACGTAGAGTAATAGATATAGGTTTTATATTATTATCGATTTACTCTTTTGTTGCAATAATGGCTATTCCTTGTCATTATTTTCTTAATGTTTTATGGCAGAGGAATATCACTTTATTTCCATTTCTTTATTTATATATAGTTCTGCTACTTTTTTTTAGAGCTTATTTATTGCCAACTGATGAACTTTGTTTAAGGATAAAAGAACGAAATTTGAATAAACTGAAGTTACTTGCTGTAATATATATAATGTCTTCAGTGGTTGTTGTGATATTATTACTGCCTCAAGTTTTTACCAATATAGTATCAGGAGCATGGAATGAAGTCAGAGAGAATCTTTATGAGGAAGGAGTTAGTATTCCATATTATTCTCCTATTGATTTTTTGATGATGAATTTTACTAATTATAGTAGCTCATTTATGATATTGCTATTTTTCTATTTTTTAGCATATCAGAAAGTAAGTAAGACTTTTTTGTTTTATTTTGGACTCTCTATTCTAGCAACAAGATTCTCTCTTGCGCTTTTTATGTCTTCAAGAGGATTATTGGTCGAATTTATATTGTCAATTATAGTTTGTTTTTATTTGTTTAAGGCTAAATTTACTAATAGTTTATTGCGACATATAAAGCTTTTATTTGGAGTATTACTTTTTTTGATTTTACTATATTCTTTCTCTGTTACTGCTTCTCGATTTGGAGATGAAACAGATAAACTACCTGAAGAATATTCGCAAAACATTTCGTTAGTAGATTATTTTGGACAATCTTTTTTGGTTTTTAATAGTGGTGTTTATCCTATGCATACTTATGCAAATGGAAAGTATATGTTAAAATATTTATATTCTATAGTTGGGGAAGATACATCAATAGAACAAAATGTGTTGGGAGCAAGTTATGGAACTGGATTTTTTACATTTGTTGGAGCATTATATATTGATTTTGGTCCTTTCTTTACAATTTTGTGTGCTTTATTATTTCCTCTCTTTTTGAAAAAAAGAGTAACTAAAAGAGTTATATATTTAGAAGATATGTATTTGTATTTTTTCTTTCTTAATCTGATGTTAATGGGAGTATTTGTGATTGGTAGTGGAGTAATTTTATCTATCATATTTGCTTTTATTATGTATGCGTATTTGAGGTGTGCATTCTATCCCCAAAAGATAACTAATGTGATTTGTAATTAATCTATTTTATGGTTTCAATATTGCTTTCAACATATAATGGAGAATTATATCTTAATGAATTGATAAACTCAATACTTAATCAAAGTTATTCTTCATGGGAGTTATTTATTAGAGATGATGGTTCGAAGGATAGTACCAATATTATAATTGATACATATTGTGTAAAATATCCTGAAAAAATATTTAGAATTCCCTCCTTTGATGAAAATGTAGGTTCTGGGAAATCTTTTATGAAACTATTGGAAAGTGTTGATTCTGATTATTATATGTTTTGTGATCAAGATGATATTTGGTTGAATAATAAGATAGAACTATCTATGAAAAAAATGGAGGAATTGGAGTCTTGTGAAAAAGGTAAAGCTATAGCTGTTTTTACGGACTTGAAGGTTGTTGATGAAAAACTTAATTTAATATCAGATTCATTGTGGAAATATTCTAATATATCAGCTGCTTATTCTAAAGATTTTTATCGAATGCTTGCATGGGGATGTCCTGCATATGGTTGTACTATGCTGTTTAATTCGAAAGTGAAGCAATATGTATTACCATTTCCAGAATGGAAATTTCATGATTTATGGACGATTTTAATAATTTCAAAGAAAGGCATTGTAGATTATATATCTTTCCCAACAATTTTATATAGACAACATACTTGTAATGTAACGGGAGCTCATCAAAAAAATAATAAAAAATATTATCTTTCTCGTTTTTTGCATATGAATGAATTAATAATTGAACAACGCAAACTGTTTCTGATGTACAAAGATCTGCCATTTAATATTTCTTTGGTAAAAATATTTATCTTAAAAATGCTTAAGCTGTTTAAATGATAAAGTATGGGTAAAATAATAGTTGATATATGTGGTACTTTATTTAATTCTAATACAACATATGATTTTTGTCGTTTCTTTTTTGTGAATTCTAAAAGATATAGAATTTTGGAAATAATTTTCAATAGTAGCTTTATTTATCTGCTAAATGCTGCTTGTTTTAAGCTAATGAGAAAAGATATAAAGAAAATTATTTTAATAAAAATGCTGAATGGATATTCTTATGAAGAGTTATATAATGCAGCTAACTTATTTTATGACCAATATTTAGTATATCATAAGAATATAGAAGTGTGGAATCTATTGAACTATTATTTGCAAAATTGTAAATCTGAAATTGTTATTTGTTCTGCGACTTTAGATTTTATAGCAGATGCCATTGCTAATAAAATGCATATTGAATTGCATATTTCATCTCGTTTACTGTATACATTAAATGCAAAGTGTAAGGGAAAAATACTTGTTGACTTGTATGGTATGAAGAAAAGTGCATTACAAGCAAAAAATATTTCTCCCCCCTTTGAGGCTGTTTTTACTGATGATATTTCAGACATCGAATTGCTAAAATTTTCAGTAAGAAGATTCGTAATAGTTTCTAAAAAAAAACGTCATAAATGGGATGTGTTACTGAAAAAAAGTGATATTATTAATTATAAATACCTTTATTCTAATGCGTAATTGGGCATTTTATTTACCTTTTTGTTATACGTTATTTATACGTTTTTCAAAAGTTAGTCAATTTATCTCATGGGTGGCTATTTATATTATTCCAACTCTTTTAGTTTTTTTGTCTTTTTATGAGAAAGGGATGTTTTCTTTTCTTTTGTGCTATTTTTTATCTGTCATGTTGGTGTATAATTATTATGAAATTGGATATATTCAGAATGATACTGAGACAATAAAGAAGGAAAATAATCCTACATTGAGACTTACAATGATACAATTGCAATATTATAAATCTCATTTTATTTTGATTTATAGTAGTCGAATATTTTGGGGCATATTGTTGTCTTTATTATTATACTTATTATCGGATTCTGTTTCTTATTTTATATGTTCGTCTATTCTATTATTACTTTTATATCAAGTGTACAATAATGTACGCAATAGATTTACTTTGTTTCTTCATTTTTTATTGGTTATTATACGTTATTGGGCAATTATATTATATTTCCCTATTTCTTTATCTTTTATGTGTTATTTGTTGCTTCTATTTCCTGTGCTGAATTTGTTAGAGCGTTCGTCTGAATCTAGGTTCCATATTCCTTATATATCATATTTAATTGCGGATAGAAATGATATTCCATTATTTCGTGTTAAGTATTACTTAACACTCTTATTTTTAATGCTGATTTTGGAAATTTTTACAGAAATTCCATTAGTCATATTATTTCTATCTTTTTATTTTTTTTCCTATCGAATTATAGTGTATTTTTTCATGAAGAAAAAAATAATAAAACATATAGATTATTCTAAATAAAAATGTCCAATTTTACAGATAAAACTTTGTTGATTACTGGTGGAACAGGTTCCTTTGGTAATGCAGTATTACGTCGTTTTCTGGATTCTGATATCAAAGAAATACGTATATTTTCAAGAGATGAAAAAAAACAGGATGATATGCGCCATGCATTACAAAATCCTAAGGTGAAATATTACATAGGTAATGTGCGGGATAAGTCGTCTGTAGATGTGGCGATGAATGGCGTAGATTATGTATTTAGTGCTGCTGCTTTAAAACAAGTTCCTTCTTGTGAGTTTTTTCCTATCGAAGCTGTCAGGACCAATATTATGGGTACTGAAAATGTTTTAAATTCAGCCATAGAACATGGTGTACAGAATGTGGTAGTTCTTTCCACAGATAAGGCTGCCTATCCTATTAATGCAATGGGAATGAGTAAAGCTTTAATGGAGAAAGTAGCAATAGCCAAAGGTCGTGAGTTGGGTGAAGGTGCTCAAACAACAATTTGTTGTACTCGCTATGGTAATGTGATGGCTAGCCGTGGCTCTGTGATACCTTTGTGGGTAGAACAGATGATGGAAGGTAAGTCTATTACTATTACTGATCCCAATATGACACGCTTTATGATGACATTGGACGATGCGGTTGATTTGGTAATATATGCTTTTACCCATGCTCATAATGGTGATTTGTTTGTGCAGAAAGCTCCTTCTGCCACATTGGAAACTTTGGCGCAAGCATTAAAAGAAACATATGCTAGGGTTGATGGAAAATATCTTGATACAGAAGTGAAAGTTATAGGTACCCGTCATGGTGAGAAATTGTATGAAACTTTGGTAACCCGTGAGGAAATGGTTAGAGCTATTGATATGGGGGATTATTACCGTATACCTTGTGATACTCGTGATTTGAATTATGATAAGTACTTCACAAAGGGTAATGAAGAGATTTCTAAGGTAGAGGATTATCATAGTCATAATACTTATCGCTTAGATGTAGAAAGTATGAAGGAGCTCTTACTGAAACTCCGTTTTGTTCGTGAAGATATGGGACTTGAGCCAAAGGCTAAGGCTCGTGAAATCAGAAGTGAATAATAAATATAACTATAGCTATGTTGAAAGTTATGACAATTGTTGGTACCCGCCCTGAAATTATAAAGCTGAGTCGGGTAATGGCCGAACTGGACAAATATACGGAACATGTAATTGTCCACACTGGTCAAAATTATGACTATGAGTTGAATGAGATATTTTTTCAAGAGCTTCATATCCGTAAACCGGATTATTTTCTAAATGCTGCGGGTAGGAATGCAGCGGAAACGATAGCCAACGTAATTCGTAAGTCTGATGAGTTGATGGAGGAAGTGAGACCGGATGCTGTATTGTTGTATGGTGATACTAATAGCTGTATTTCTGTAATTTCGGCAAAGCGTAAAAAGATTCCAATCTTCCACATGGAGGCTGGAAATCGTTGCTTTGACCAAAGAGTTCCAGAAGAAATCAACCGAAAAATAGTGGATCATCTGAGTGACATCAATATGCCTTTATCTGAACATGCTCGCAAATATCTTCTGGCTGAAGGGTTGCGTCCGGAAACTGTAATAAAGACTGGTTCTCCAATGACAGAAGTTCTTTTATATCATAGAGATGAAATTGAAAAAAATACTGTTCTGGAGAAGGAAGGTTTGAAAAAGGGAGAGTATTTTATTGTCAGCACTCATCGTGAGGAGAATGTAGATTCGGAAGATAATTTCTCTGATTTGCTTGTTTCTTTAAATGCTATTGTTGAGAAGTATCATAAGAAAGTGATTGTATCTACTCATCCTCGTACCCGAAAGAAACTGGAATCCATTGGCTTTGTAAATTCAAATCCAATGGTTGAGTTCATGAAACCTTTTGGATTTATGGAATATATTAAACTTCAGCAAAATGCTTTTTGTGTGATTTCGGATAGTGGTACGATTACAGAAGAATCTTCTATCCTTCATTTTCCAGCGATAACAATCCGTCAAGCTCATGAACGTCCTGAAGGTATGGATGAAGGGACATTGATAATGACTGGATTAAATAATGATCGCATTTTGGATTCAATAGATGTAGTTACGTCTCAATATGCAGAGAGTGCAGATGCTATTCATTCTATCCCGGACTATGCGGCAAACAATGTTTCTAAAAAAGTAGTTCGTATCATTCTTTCTTATACTGATTATGTTAACCGTACGGTATGGCATAAAACATTCTAAACTTACATTTGAATATTAGATGAAAAAAGTTTTATTGTTCGGCGCCACGGGTATGGCCGGACATGTAGTCTATTACTATCTTCAGAGTACAGGCAAATATGATATCTCCAATGTGGTTTATCGTACTCCTTTGACTGAAGATAGTATAATTGTTGATGTGACAAATCGTGATGCGGTCGCTGATGTGGTTCATAGAGTGCATCCGGAAATCATAATCAATTGTGTCGGTATTCTTATCAAAGGGTCTAGAGAACATCCTGATAATGCTATTTTGATAAATGCTTATTTTCCACATTTACTAAAGAGATTGTCAGATGAAGTTGGAGCCAAGTTAATCCATATAAGTACAGATTGTGTTTTTTCGGGAAAGAAAGGAAACTATACAGAAAATGATTTTCGTGATGCTGATGATGTGTATGGCCGGAGTAAAGCTTTGGGCGAAATCATTAATGATAAAGATTTGACGATTCGTACTTCTATTATTGGCCCGGAATTGAAAGAAAATGGTGAAGGATTATTCCATTGGTTTATGCATCAATGTGGAGAAATAAATGGTTTTAGGACGGCGATATGGGGTGGCGTGACCACTTTGGAATTAGCAAAAGCCATTGACTTTTCTCTGGATAATGGAATAGTCGGTTTGATTCATCTGAGCAACGGGGTGGGAATATCAAAATTTGATTTGCTGAATTTGTTTAAGGAGATATGGGGGAAGGATACTGTGATAAAACCGTATGATGGAAATGAAGTTGATAAATCAATTGAAAAGTCTCTTCGCCTAGATTATGAAGTTCCAAGTTACCGACAAATGTTAGTTGAGCAATTTGAAATGATGAAAAGTTATTCTAATTTGTATTCAGCTTATTAAGCTATGAAGAAAATATTGGTGGTTTCTTCTGTATATCCTCCTGAGCCTGTTATTTCTGCAAAAGTATCGTTTGATATTGCACGAAAATTGGCGGAATCAAATAGAGTTACGGTAATTTGTCCACACCCTTCACGTCCCTTGGGATATGAGTTTGGCAAGATTGTTGATGAAGAAAAAATTGAGAGGATAGTATTGGATAGTTATGTATACCCCAAGTCTAATTTTGTAGGACGTTTTAAGGAGAGTTTTAGTTTTGGTAAAGCTGTTAGTCGATATATCACATTGCATAGAGAGGATATTTTAATTATATATATGGTTACATGGCCTTTTGGTGCAACTTATATCCCAATTAGGACTTCGCGGAAAAATAATATCCCAATAATAGTTAATATAACAGATATCTATCCTGAATCAATGACCTCAAGATTAGGAATAATGGGAAAAATCCTGGAGTATCCTTTAAAAAAGATAGATTCATATTATCTTAGAAAGGCAACTTCAATTATATCTGTTTCTGAATTAACTAAGATTTTTTTGGAGAAGACAAGGCAACTGCCTGTTAATAGAGTACAAACAGTGAGAGTATGGCAAGAGGATAGCATATTTAATGCAAAATATAAGAAACAGTACGAAGATTTCATATTTATGTTTGTAGGAAGTATTAGTCCTGCAGCAAATGTTCCTTTTATAATAGAAGTATTTAAATCGTTGAATCTTAATCGTGCCAAACTATTTATAGTAGGTGATGGATCGGAAAAGGAGGAATGTTTGAGATTGTCTAAAGGGTATAATAATATATGTTTTTCTTCAGTAGCACCGGAGAAAGTCCCTGAAATACAAGCTCAGGCAGATGTGTTATTATTGACTCTCAAATCAGGTGTAGGCAGAACTGCCAGTCCCTCTAAACTTCCTGCTTATATGTTCTCATCTAAGCCTGTAATTGCTAGCTTAGATAAAGATAGTGATGCAGCAAGTATTATTGAGAGTGCTGGATGTGGTTATGTTTGTGAATCTAATGATTTTATGGGTTTTCAGGCTTTGCTAAAGAAAATGATTGAAGTTCCTGAATGTGAGCGAACTCGAATGGGGCTAAATGGTAAAATATATGCTCAGAATTATTTGTCTAAGCAGGTTAATCTTGATAAAATAGTACATATTATTTTGAGTTCTATAAAATCGTGAGTATGTTGAATGTACGAAAGGCCTTAATTAATGATGTAAACACAATCGTTACTATTCATTGTGATGCTTTTACTGATTTTTTTTTAACTAATCTTGGTTCTAACTTTTTGTCTTTTTATTATTCGTGCTTTATTGAAAGTAATGAAGGACTTGTTGTTTGTGTAGAAGAAGATGGGAAGATAATAGGTTTCGCAGCAGCTACTAAACGGTGTAAAGGCTTTAATGCATCTTTGATAAAAAATAATATTGGTCGTTTTATTAGACTTTCTTTAGAGTTGTCTTTATCCAATCCTAAGGCACTAATCAGATTGGTTAGAAATCTAACGAAGACCAATAGTCGTGTGCTTGATAAAGGAGAATATGCGGAATTATATTCCATTGCAGTAAAGAGAGAAGGGCAAGGAAGAGGCCTAGGCAAAAGGCTTTTATTAACAATTGAAGAGATGTTAAAGGCTGATAATATTAATCAGCTATCATTGACTACCGATTATTATGGTAATGAGTCAACTATAGCTTTTTACAAATCAATGAATTTTAATGTGCTTTATGAATTTATTGCTTATCCAAAACGTAGAATGTATCGCTTTATAAAAAAAATATGATTAGTTATTGGTCGTTGCATTTAGATAATGATTAATTATTCAAAACGGAATACTAACATTTTAATTATAGATTATTCATGAAAATTCCATTTTCGCCCCCTTATATTGACGAGGCGGTCATCAACGAAGTCGTTGATTCGTTACGTTCCGGCTGGATAACTTCCGGTCCTAAAGTAAAAGCATTGGAAGAAGAAATAAAAGTATTCTCTAATGCAAAAGAAGTGCTTTGTGTAAACTCATGGACTTCGGGAGCCATTATGATGCTTCGCTGGTTGGGAGTAACAGCTGAAGATGAAGTAATTGTGCCGGCGTATACATATAGTGCTACGGCATTAGCAGTCCTTCATGCAGGTGCAAAGCCTGTTATGGTAGATTCCGGAGAGGATTTCAATATCTCTGTGGATGCTATTCGAAAAGCAATTACGCCAAGGACCAAGGCTATTATTCCGGTAGATATTGCGGGCTTCCCTTGTGATTACGACCGTATCATGCGACTCGTTAATGAACCGGAAATACGCAACCTGTTTCATGCGACGTCATTAGTACAGGAAAAATTGGGACGTATTCTTGTTATGAATGATGCGGCCCATTCTTTGGGTGCTTATTATAACAAGAATCAGCGTACAGGATGCGAAACGGATATTGCTATCTTCTCCCTTCACGCCGTAAAGAATGTGACGACGGCCGAAGGAGGAGCCATCTGCCTGAATTTGCCCGAACCGTTTGATAATGCGGAACTCTACAAAGAATTGCGTATGATGAGTTTGAATTGTCAAACTAAAGATGCTTTTTCCAAATCCAAAGCAGGCGGTTGGCGTTATGACATAGTCGGTCTGGGAATGAAAATAAATATGGCTGACGTAAATGCTGCTATCGGTTTGGCTCAGATACGGGAATATCCTGAGCTACTGAAAGAACGTAAAAGAGTATTCAATACCTATTCTAAAGCATTTGCTGATTGTGATTGGGCTATTTTGCCACCTTCTGAAGATGGAGAAAAAGAAAGCTCATATCATATCTATGCATTGCGTATCAAAGATTTCACAGAGGAACAGCGTGATCGTATGATTGATGAAATCGCGAAAAGCGAGGTTGCCGTGAACGTTCATTTTATCCCGATGCCGATGCTTTCCTTCTTCAGCTCATTGGGATATGATATAAAGAACTATCCACAAGCTTATGAGAATTTTAAAGGTGAAATCTCCTTGCCCATTTATCCACAGTTGGATGAAGAAAAGCTGGACTTTATAATCAAAGCTGTAAAAGATGCATACCTTAAAGTGACTGTTGATAGGTGATGATTCGTTTCTTTGATATTTTATTTTCCTTTCTGGGCATTCTATTCTTATCTCCTGTTTTCCTTTTCCTGTATATTGCTATCCGTCTGGAAAGTAAAGGTGGTGGGTTTTATAAACAGCTACGTGTGGGACGTGGAGAGACGGATTTTTATGTCTATAAGTTCCGTTCAATGCGTATAGGAGCTGATAAGCAAGGTTTGATAACTGTAGGCGGACGAGATCCCCGGATTACTCGTATCGGGTATTTTATCCGCAAATATAAATTAGATGAACTACCTCAGTTATTCAATGTACTGAAAGGTGATATGAGTCTGGTAGGCCCGCGTCCGGAGGTTCGTAAATATGTGGAACTCTACACTGAAGAACAGCGGAGAGTGTTGTCTGTTCGCCCGGGAATTACGGATTATGCATCTATAGAATATGTAGATGAAAATACGATTTTAGGACAGGCTGAGGATGCGGACAAGGCATATGTAGAACAAATACTGCCGGATAAAATATGCTACAATATGAAATATATAGAGCATCGTTCGGTGAAGGAATATTTCAAGATTATATTTCTGACTATATGGAGTATTGTACATTGATCAAATCGGTAATAAAGGTTATGAGATGGTTGTTTATCCCATATTATGTTTGGAAAAAGTAGTTTAAAATAAGATATGGAAAAGGTCGAAGCTCAGTTTCGGCCTTTTTTATTCTTTCAACACTGACGCTTGTGACAACCTCAAACTACTATTCGGTGTCTGGAAAAGTCCGAAACCAATGCCGCAAAGGATTAATCGAAGCCTGATACAAAATATCCCCATACCGATACTTCCCAATATTCTCGGATGAATACATTCCATCAAATAACCGGTAACCAGTGCGGCAACTAAAGTTGCAAGAGGCCAGGGAATTAATAATAACCCGGCCATTACCTCGCTACAATAGCCAATTGATAACCATTGACAATCCAAGTAATCACAGAGTCCGAAGTTCCAAAATCATGTGCGAGGGTAGGGAGGATTACAGTATTTCCTGTGATTTTCCATCCTGAACCATATAATTTCTTTTATCTGCGAATTAAACAAAACGTTCAATCTGCTGTTCGGAAACCTGCATAAAAATAAGTTTTTTTAGAAATTGTCTCGTAGGAAAGTAACGTGGAGAAGAAACTTCTTTGTACCTTTGTGCCCGTCAATACTAAAATCAATAATAAATAATAGGATTTATGGGAGGATTTTTCGGGACAGTCTCCAAAGCGAGCTGTGTGACGGATTTATTTTACGGTACAGATTATAATTCACATTTAGGAACTAAGCGGGGCGGACTTGCCACGTATGATGCAGAAGAGGGCATGTTTGCCCGATCCATTCATAACCTGGAGAGCACTTATTTCCGAACCAAGTTTGAAGACGAACTGGATAAGTTTAAAGGAAATGTCGGAATAGGAATCATCAGCGACACAGACCCGCAACCCATCATCATTAACTCCCACCTCGGACGCTTCGCCATTGTAACAGTAGCCAAAATTGTGAATCTGGAAGAAATAGAAGCAGAGCTACTTTCCCAAAATATGCACTTCGCCGAACTGAGTTCAGGCAATACCAATCAAACCGAGCTTATCTCACTACTCATCATACAAGGAAAAACTTTTGTAGAAGGTATAGAAAATGTTTACCGCCGTGTCAAAGGCTCTTGCTCTATGCTGTTGTTATCAGAAGATGGCAGTATCATTGCGGCTCGTGACAAATGGGGACGCACTCCGATTGTAATTGGCCGGAAAGAAGGGGCATACGCTGCAACCAGTGAGTCAAGCAGTTTCCCGAATCTGGATTATGAAATAGACCGCTATCTCGGTCCGGGAGAGATCGTTCGTATGACTGCCGATGGAGTGGAACAACTGCGGAAGCCGGAGGAAAAGATGCAGATTTGTTCTTTCCTGTGGGTATATTACGGTTTTCCCACTTCCTGCTATGAAGGTCGCAATGTAGAGGAAGTGCGTTTTACCAGTGGCTTGAAGATGGGGCAGAACGATGATTCTGAAGTCGATTGTGCTTGCGGTATTCCTGATTCCGGTGTAGGTATGGCTCTGGGGTATGCCGAAGGAAAAGGAGTTCCTTATCACCGTGCTATTTCTAAATATACACCGACATGGCCGCGCAGCTTCACTCCCAGTAAGCAGGAGATGCGCTCATTGGTGGCGAAGATGAAACTGATACCGAACCGTGCCATGCTGGAAGGTAAGCGCTTATTGTTCTGTGACGACTCCATAGTACGGGGAACGCAACTTCGGGATAATGTGAAGGTGCTGTATGAATATGGTGCCAAAGAAGTGCATATCCGCATTGCTTGTCCGCCGTTGATTTATGCTTGTCCGTTTGTAGGTTTCACGGCATCCAAGAGTCCGTTGGAACTGATTACACGTCGCGTTATAGAAGAACTGGAGGGAGATGCAGACAAGAATCTGGAGAAATATGCCACTACCGGTTCTCCGGAATATGAGAAGATGGTCAGCATTATTGCCGAACGCTTTGGCCTTACAACTTTGAAGTTTAATACCCTGGAAACTCTCATTGAGTCCATCGGATTGCCGAAATGTAAGGTTTGTACACATTGTTTTGATGGAAGTAGTTGCTTTTAAGTAACTCTAAATACTAACATTTTGTAAAAAGGGGCGTGAATTGCTTGGCAGTTCACGCCCCTTTTTCTACCTTTACGGCAGAACTATTGACTACTGTTGATAGATAATTGGTAGTTCATATTCTTAATCGTAAATTGAAAATTATTAAATCGTAAATATTATGGCTTTAGTAGAACGTTTTTTGAAGTATGTAAGCTTCGACACCCAGTCCAGTGAAGAGACAGAGGTGACTCCAAGTACTCCGGGGCAAATGGTATTTGCCAAATATCTGAAAGAAGAATTAGAGTCTTTAGGTTTGGAAGACATAACGCTGGATGAGCATGGCTATTTGTTTGCCACACTTCCGGCAAATATTGATAAGCCGGTACCTACTATTGGTTTTATCGCCCACATGGACACCAGTCCCGATATGAGTGGCAAAGATGTGTCTCCTCGTATTGTTCAAAACTATGACGGCTCGGACATCGTGCTTTGTGCAGAAGAGAATGTAGTTCTTTCTCCGTCTCAGTTCCCCGAACTGTTGGATCATAAAGGGGAAGACCTGATCGTTACCAATGGTAAGACATTATTGGGAGCAGATGATAAAGCAGGTATTGCCGAAATCGTTTCTGCGATAGTGTACCTGAAAGAACATCCTGAAATCAAGCATGGCAAGATTCGTATTGGTTTCAATCCGGATGAGGAAATAGGATTGGGCGCACATAAATTCGATGTGGAGAAGTTCGGTTGCGACTGGGCTTACACAATGGATGGCGGTGAAGTAGGAGAGTTGGAGTTTGAAAACTTCAATGCGGCATCTGCCAAAATCACCTTCAAAGGTCGCAATGTACATCCGGGTTATGCCAAGAATAAGATGGTTAATTCAATTCGTGTGGCCAACCGTTTCTGTGCGATGTTACCTGCTCATGAAACACCCGAACATACTGAAGGTTACGAAGGCTTCTACCATCTCATCAGTTTCAACGGCGATGTAGAGCAGACTACAGTGGCCTATATTATCCGTGATCATGACCGTGCACGTTTCGAGAGCCGCAAGAAGAAAATAGAACGCTTTGTCAGTGAAATCAATGCCGAATATGGTGAAGGTACGGCAACGCTTGAACTCCGTGACCAATACTATAATATGCGTGAGAAGATTGAACCGGTAATGCATATCATTGATACGGCTTTTGCCGCAATGGAGGCTGTAGGTGTGAAACCGAATGTGAAACCTATCCGTGGTGGTACGGATGGCGCACAGCTTTCTTTCAAAGGTTTGCCTTGCCCCAATATCTTTGCAGGTGGTCTGAACTTCCATGGACGATATGAATTCGTTCCTATCCAGAATATGGAGAAAGCGATGAAGGTCATTGTGAAGATTGCCGAACTTGTTGCTATAAAATAATTTAATACCTTAAGACATGAAAACCACTCCGTTTACAGAAAAACATATCTCGCTGGGTGCTAAGATGCATGAGTTTGCGGGATATAATATGCCGATAGAATATTCCGGTATCATTGATGAACACCTCACCGTTTGTAATGCTGTGGGTGTATTCGACGTTTCCCACATGGGAGAATTCTGGGTGAAAGGCCCCAATGCGTTGGCTTTCCTTCAGAAAGTGACTTCCAATAATGTGGCTGCCCTGACTCCGGGCAAGGTGCAATATACCTGTTTCCCCAACGAAGAAGGCGGTATTGTAGATGACTTGCTGGTTTATCATTATGAACCGGAGAAATACCTGCTGGTAGTGAATGCTTCGAATATAGAAAAAGACTGGAACTGGTGCGTTTCGCACAATACCGAAGGTGCTGAATTGGAAAATGCTTCCGACCACATGGCTCAACTTGCCGTACAGGGACCGAAAGCCATTCTTGCTTTGCAGAAACTGACGAGTATAAACTTGTCGGAACTGCCGTATTACACCTTTACGCATGGTGAGTTTGCCGGTGAGAAAGATGTGATTATTTCCAATACCGGCTATACCGGTGCAGGAGGTTTTGAGCTTTACTTCTATCCCGAAGCTGCCATGAAGATTTGGAATGCCGTGTTTGAGGCAGGTGAAGAATTTGGCATCAAGCCGATTGGCTTGGGTGCACGCGATACGCTTCGTCTGGAAATGGGCTTCTGCCTGTATGGCAATGATCTGGATGATACGACATCACCTATTGAAGCCGGTTTGGGGTGGATTACCAAGTTTGCTGAAGGTAAGAACTTTATCAATCGCCCGATGCTTGAAAAGCAAAAAACGGAAGGTACTGTCCGTAAGTTGGTCGGTTTTGAAATGGTGGACCGTGGAATTCCTCGTCATGGATATGAACTGTTCAATACAGAGGATGAAGCTATCGGAGTAGTAACCTCAGGTACTATGTCGCCTACTCGCAAGATTGGTATCGGTATGGGCTATGTAAAACCGGAATATAGCAAGGTTGGTACGGAGATTTGCATTGATATGCGTGGACGCAAACTGAAAGCGGTAGTGGTTCGTCCGCCATTCCGTAAATAAGAGGAGTCTTTTTCACCACAGATTACACGGATTTACACAGATTAAATTATCAATATAAATATCTGTGTAAATCCGTGTAATCTGTGGTGAAAAAGACTTTATAACATTCTTTCCTTTATAGTCTGTTGATCTTATCTAATAATTGATTGGCCCAGGCTATTTCTTTGCTTGTCCATTCTTCCTCTTCTCCTTGCACTCCTTGTTCCTGATACCGGGAAAGTAATCCCAGATATTCCTTCAATGTGCCGGCGGCTTTAGCCTGTTTATTCATGCGCATTAGCAATAGAATCTCTTGTTTATATATGTCAAGATTTGGACTGTCTCCTGCTAATTCTTTGGCTTTCCAAAGCAGGGTGGCACATTCTTCATTTACCTCTTCTGTGTTGTAAAGCGCCATCCGTGATTTTGCTAAGATGACGTAATCGTGGTCGGTGGCCAGATTGTTATTGATATTCTTCTGTATTAACCTTCCAGCTTCTTCATACCGTTGGTCTGCTATATTCATGGCTGCGTTGAAAGTCACTACGTCCGATGTCGCTTTGAGATAAGGATGACTGATTTGATTTTCTGCCTCACCGGCTTTGTCTATTCGCTTTTTCAGGTTGTCGATGCTGCCGTAGCGAAGCAGCTTGTGACCGCGTTGCTGTATATTATAGTATCCGATGACTTTGGAAAGTGCAGACGCCAATCCATCGGGATTCATCCCCTTGAATTCCAATAACTCACGTGCAACCCGGTCAGCTGCGTATTCCTGGTTATTCTTGTAATTCATTCCCAGGCGATTCACTACATTTACATTCAGCAGGGCGGCAACGCTTCCGATGCTGGCAACAGCGCCTACACCTAAAGCTGTATCATCGTCATCCCAGTATGCCACTTCCAGGGCTACTTCGGCAGTGACGGCAAGAACCGTTCCCCAAAAAGCTGCCCGCTTGGCACGGCGTTCAGCACGGTAGATGTTATTAACCTGATGGTCCAGCACAAAATGAGACATCTCATTGGCAATAATGGCGGCAAGTTCATCCTCCGAATCAAGTGTGCAAAGCAGACCGGTACTAATCAGCATTGTGCCGTTGGGCAGCATGTAAGCATCCGGTTCGGGCGACTGGATGACGCGTACATTCAACCGTTCGCTGCGATTGGGATCTATGCCGGTGGCAGTCAGTTTCGCAAAGATATTCTGTACGTACGAAGTGATGAAATCATCCTCATAGCCGATCTCTTCCAGCTTGTACAGGTAATCCCGACATTCTTCGTCCACTTCCTTGCGCAACTTAGACTTATATCCGCGTTCGCCGAAATACTCATACAGATGTTGCTTCAGATAAGTTTGTTGCCAAAACTCCTGATTGGTTTCGGGAGGTGAGAGTTTAATGGTTTTCAGAGCAGAAGAAGGTATTGCGAATTGTATACCATTGATTTCGGTTGCATAGAAAATGTCAGGACCTGCTTGGTCTGCCGATTTCATTTTCACTACCTTGCGGATCACTACGGGAGTGCCGGCAGGAAAATCCTCATACGTTGTTGTAGTTCGCCTTTTATGGCAATCGGGCCGCTCAAGTCTTTCTGTCTGGCAGCAAATCCTGCCGTGGAGAGGAGGACGGCGAGGACAACGAAAGTGATAAGACGTTTCATATGGATTCGTTTATGGTTTGTACAATTGACTTGCAATCAAAATTGCTGATACAAAAATAGGAAAGAGTTTTCTCTCTTTCCCGTTCTTTTCCCTACAAAGTGATAGGGAATTTCCTATAATAAAAAAGGGAAGACTTCGTGAAAGTCTTCCCTTTTTTAACTTCAAAAGAAGTCAATTTTATTTCTTCTTACGGTCACCGTAGCGGCTCATGAACTTATCAACGCGACCAGCTGTATCCACCAATGTAGATTTACCAGTATAGAACGGGTGAGAAGTGTTAGAGATTTCCATCTTTACCAACGGATAAGTTTCACCTTCAAACTCGATGGTTTCTTTCGTATTTACGGTTGAACGAGACAAGAACATGTCACCATTAGACATATCTTTGAATACTACCGGACGGTAATTTTCAGGATGAATACCTTTTTTCATTTCAATATTTGTTTTTTTAATTATTATATTCGGTTACTATTTTGGTAATAAATAGTGTAATGGTCTTATTTTTCAGAGCGCAAAGATAGTGCAAGTCGCAGATAATACAAAATAAATTCAGATTTATTTTTGCTTAAGGTGCAGTCTACCTTTGTTTAAAGGCAGTGCATTTCTCCGAATTAGAAAAAAGTTCCCTCAAAAAATAGGTTTATCGCTTTTTATTTCAGATTTTTGCATAGTATTTTAATTTATATTCAGCATGAAGAAGCTACTTTTCTTAATTTCCCTATGGCTCTGCGTCACTACGGCAGGTGCCCAGCAGAACGAGCGGGATCTGTATAGTGTTGCGTTTTATAATCTTGAGAACCTGTTTGATACGATTCATGATGCAGGTAAGAACGACCTTGAATTTTTGCCTTCCGGCAGTTATGCATGGACGGCTGAGAAGTATGAGGCCAAGTTGAAGAACCTTGCCAAAGTTCTGAGTGAAGTATCGCGCGACCGCGTACCTGAAGGACCCGCCGTTATCGGTGTAGCCGAAGCTGAAAACAACCGGGTACTGACAGATTTGGTAAGCCAACCGGCTATATCCAACTATAAATTCGTGCATTACGAAGGTCCGGATAAACGAGGCATTGATTGCGCCTTACTTTATGATCCGGAACAATTCACCGTTACCAATTCCAAACTGGTGCTTTCCACTCCTTTTGAGGGGGACACTGTGCACCTGACGCGTGGTTTCCTTATTGTAGACGGGCAGATGGCGGGCGAACGTGTTTGTTTCATCGTCAATCACTGGCCTTCCCGTGGAGCTAAGTCTCCGGTACGTGTACATGCAGCCAAGCAGGTGCGAGCATTGACAGACTCCCTGATGCGTACGGACAAGAAACTGAAACTGATAGTCATGGGTGATATGAACGACGATCCCATGGACGAAAGCATGGCTACACTGGGCGCACGCAAGTATGCAAAACAGGTGAAGAAGGGCGAATTCTATAATCCCTGGTGGGAAACCCTTGAAGATAAAGGCGTGGGAACATTGCTCTATCGTGGCAAGTGGAACTTGTTCGACCAGATTGTAGTCTCCCGTCCTTTGCTGAAAGCCAAGAAAGGTTTGAAGTACGATCATAATGAAGTCTTTATCCGTGAGTATCTTTTTCAGCAGGATGGCAAGTACAAAGGTTCTCCCTTGCGCACGCATGGCGGACGTGTTTGGTTGAATGGCTACAGCGACCATTTGCCCACTATCATTTATTTGAAAAAGTAATATATAATAATGTGTAAACGAAGACCGGGAAGCTAAACTTGCTTTCCGGTTTTTTTGTTATCTATATAAAGGTATGCAGAAGAGGCTGATAAAGGCTACAGATGAAAAGAGTTTGTAACATAGAGATTACAATATTCTGTTAAAATCATCCAATAGCTTTAAAATAGAATTGTTTCAATGGGGATAATACGATAATTTATTCCCAACCTGTTCTTCCATTTGAAGGATAATGCTTACTTTTGCGTAGAATTTTTATTCACTAACAATAAACTTTAAACAAAATGATTAATTACAAAGATTTAGGGCTCGTAAACACAAGAGAAATGTTTGCGAAAGCTATTAAAGGTGGATACGCTATCCCGGCTTTCAACTTTAATAATATGGAACAGTTGCAGGCTATTGTAAAGGCTGCTGTTGAAACCAAATCTCCGGTAATCCTCCAAGTATCTAAAGGTGCCCGTCAATATGCTAACCAGACATTGTTGCGTTACATGGCAGAAGGTGCTGTAGAATATGCAAAGGAACTGGGTTGCAAACACCCTGAAATCGTTCTTCACCTCGACCACGGAGATACATTCGAAACTTGCAAGTCTTGTATCGATATGGGCTTCTCTTCAGTTATGATCGACGGTTCTCACCTGCCTTACGAAGAAAACGTTGCTTTGACGAAAAAGGTAGTTGACTACGCTCATCAATTTGATGTAACTGTAGAAGGCGAACTTGGTGTATTGGCTGGTGTAGAAGACGAAGTTTCTGCTGAACATCATACTTATACTGACCCTGAAGAAGTAATCGACTTTGCTACTCGCACAGGTTGTGACTCTTTGGCTATTTCTATCGGTACTTCTCACGGTGCATACAAGTTCAAACCCGAACAATGCCACGTAGATCCGAAGACTGGTCGTTTGGTACCTCCTCCTTTGGCATTCGAAGTATTGGACGCTGTAATGGAGAAACTTCCGGGATTCCCCATCGTATTGCATGGATCTTCTTCAGTTCCTCAGGAAGAAGTTGAAACTATCAACAAGTTTGGTGGCAAGCTGGAAGCTGCTATCGGTATTCCTGAAGAAGAACTGCGTAAGGCTGCTAAGTCTGCAGTTTGCAAGATCAACATCGACTCAGACTCTCGTCTGGCTATGACTGCTGCTATCCGTAAGGTATTCGCAGAGAAACCGGCTGAGTTTGACCCGCGTAAGTATCTTGGCCCGGCTCGTGACAACATGGAAAAGATGTACATGCATAAGATCATCAACGTGCTTGGTTCAGACGGTAAATTGGCTGAATAATCCACGGGATTTTAGACTGAATAGAAGGCTGCTCTTGAAAAAGGGCAGCCTTTTTTCGTGCTCAGTAGTCAAGCCGGTTTTTCATTTCCGGAGCAAGGAAGCATCTCGGGTCCGGATAGTCCCAACACTCTTTGCCGTATGCTTTAATGATATCGCTCCAACACCGGTTTCCGTATTCGAAGCATTCTTCAAAATAGGTGCAGGCTTTGCATTTGCTTTGTCTGCTGAGGTCTTTGCGTGAAAGGTTGCAGAGATGCAATGCTTCCGGAGACTGCCAGATCTCTTTTAAGCCGGATTTCTTAGCATCCCCGATGATGAACCGGGGATTCCAGTAAAGTTGTTCGCAGATAGTAACCTTTCCATCCGGAAGAATAAATAAATGGCTGCTCAGCGCGGAACAGACGGCGCCGTTGAAGTGCATACTTCCTCCCTCATCTGTATAATATTGCTTTTCTATGGCACTTTGGTTCAGGATAATCCGGAAATGCGCATTGGGTACGACCGCTTCCTGCAGAAATCTGAAAATATCACTGATCTTCTGATGGGAAGGTTTTAAATCCGCAAAACCCGGATACTCTGTTGTTGTGGAATTGCTGACAGGCGTAAGGCGCCAGTCATGCAGATTTTTCAATGTGGATAGAAAGCGGAACAGATCGGTCAGGGTTCGAGGGTCACAATTGTAGGTGGTAAGGACGGAAGACACCTGATAAGGCAGCCCGCTTTGATCCAGCATCCGGAGTCCACGCATCATTTCCGAGGTGTAGGAATTGTTGACGGATAAAGACTGTACCAATACCGTTGTGTCGATGGCATCCAGTGATACTTGTATCAGATTCTTATAATGGGTTTGTTTTAGCTTTCGCAGACATTCTGCGGTAAACGGTATTTTGGTAGAAATAAATTCCGGTTCTATACCGTGCCTTACCAGTTCCGCCAAGATGGTATCCCAATCCTTATGCAGGAAGATTTCTCCGCCTATCAGGTTGATTTGCTGCACAGGCAGTTCTGCCGCTTCCCGTATCAATTCTAAAATGCGGGAGGTGGGCAACCAGTTTTGCACTTGCGTGCGGGTATCGGCATAGCAATATCGGCAGTGTGTCATACAGCGGTTGGTCAGCATCAGCGTCAATAGCAACGGACCGGAATATAACCGTCTGGTACACGTGTCGACGGTCATTCCTGTAGGAGTGCAGGGCGGTAATTTCTGAAAACGGTATTCCGTTCCTGCCTTTTCCATAGGTATAATCAATTGCCTGGGGAAACATATTCTCTTTTCGTGCCATGTCGTGAAGAATGCTTCCCGATTCTCCATGAAAGGGCGTATCAGCCTTTCCGCTTTCGATGCGTCACAGTGAAAAAAGAGAGCCAGCAATGGCCAGTTCTCATTCAGGCTTCGTTCGTGCGTGAAGAAGCTGAGCATGGCCGCATGGGCGGGATGTATGAACGACATCCAGTTCGGTGAGGCGTTTCCCTTTCGGTTTGCTTTGGAAAATAGAATGAAACGATGTATATCATCTCTCAGCCCGTAATCAGGATTGAGCACATAGACATCACTCATTCCTGATGGATTTGTCGCCGGTGCTTTCATTGAAAGTAGCACCTGAGAAGCATCCCAGTCCGCAACTTTCCAACTGCTTGTCGTCTATGCCACCTTGCAGGTCGAACAATTCGTCCATATTCAGCAATTCTTCTTGAGAATAGTTCTCATCTTGAGGTGTTCCCTGACGTTGGTTGTCACCTTTAGCGGAATTTTTAGTTTTCATGATGTTGATTATTTAGAGGTTAATTGATAAAGCGGGGTGAATATGCGGCTCAGTATGCTCCGGTCCGATGTGATGATTTCGGCTTTCCCCGAGAGACCTATCTCATACTCTATTTCATCTTTGGTTGTGGTATTCAGTCCATAGGGGAAATTGATTTCCACTGCGTAGTTTTTGCTGTAAGGAACGTAGGCGATGGAAGCCACTTCGCCGGTGAGATATCCGTAAGTATGCACCGGATACTTCTTCAAAGCGATGTTCACTTTATCTCCGGTCCGTATTTCCGCAACCTCTTCCTGCGAGAGCTTGACGCGTCCTGTAGGCTGCCCTTTCTGTTCCGATACTACGGAGCATACGGTGTCACCTTCATTTATCACATTGCTTATTCCCCAGCTTTTCCCCAGAATCACGGTTCCGTTGCTGCTGCTTTTAATCAGGTATCTGGCTTCCCACATCTTCAGGCTGTTAATCATGTTCTCGTATGCCAGTTCCAGTGTTCTCCGGTTTAGTGCCACTTCTTTTTTATGTTCCATTCTCAGGTCGAAGAGTTGGTGCCTGACACTCAGAATATTCATTTCATTCTTTTCGGGCTGTTTCTCCAGTATGGCCAGTTCCTCTTTCAGGAATCTTTCTTTCTGCCGGAAGATGTCGAATTCATCATAAATCATGCACGTACGCACGGCATCTGTGAATTGTCCGTAAGCTCCGGTCATTTCACCCATGATGAGGTCGAACGGAAAACGGTTCAGGTACTTTATCTCGTTGGTGCGGTAATATGCCTCCACGTCTCCCAGCACACGGCTGAATTTCTTCACATCCTCCATAGAGGCTGCATTACGCAGAATACCCAACGTATCGTTGCGCTTCACCTGCTGCCGGTCTTCCACGAAGAACCGGTCTATGATTCCCGACTGTCCCACCGTTATCCATGCTGTTTTTGATAAGTCGTCGATGGTAACGCCTGTCTTCACGGTGTCCGGATAGGAGAACAGGGCGGCGAAGATGATTAATAATCCGATAAGCCCGTAGATGATATGACTTCCCGTATGTATCAGCCAGTTGGGCATATCGCCCAGTATGTCGTTATTTTCACGGTTGTACAGTTCCACTTTGTCCGCTTCCTTGTCTTCCGGTTTGTAGATTTCTTCCATGCGTGCTCCTCCTTTTAGGCGTTCAGTTCCAGTTGGTTTTTCACTAAGCGGTAGTAATCTCCCTGTTGGGATATCAGCGAGTCGTGGTTGCCCTGTTCGGTGATGTTGCCATCCTTTAGCACTACAATCTGGTCGGCATTGCGCACGGTGCTGAGGCGATGGGCTACGATTACTACTGTACGGTCTTTGAAAAACTGGTCCAGATTCCGCTGGATTGTTTTCTCATTGTCCGTGTCCAGTGCATTGGTGGCTTCGTCAAAGAAGAGGTAATCGGGGTTGCGGTAAATGGCTCTGGCTATCAGTATCCGCTGCTTCTGTCCCTGGCTCACACCTTGCCCGGTGTTACCTATCCGGGTGTTGTACTTCAGGGGCAGGGTCTCGATGAAACTGCGTATATTTGCCATATCTACGGCATAAAGCAGTTTCTTTTTGTCCACGGTGTCATCTTCGGGAGCGATGTTGTTGGCTATGGTGTCGTTGAAGATAAATCCTTCCTGCATGACGACCCCGCAGTGCTTGCGCCATTGCTTGAAGCTCAGGTCTTGCAGCGACTGCCCGCCTATGCACACCTTTCCTTCCGTGGGTGGATAGAAACCCAGCATCAGTTTTATCAATGTTGTTTTTCCGCTTCCACTTAGCCCTACGATGGCGGTCGTTTTTCCGGCCGGGATGTTCAGTGATACCCCTTTGATAATCTTCTTCGATTTTTCCGAACCATACGTGAAGAACACATCTTGCAGTTGTATGGACTGGTTGCCGGATATCTGTTCGTCGCTGTCCGGTCCCTTGTCTTCCTCCTCGTTGGGCTTGCTGTGTATCTCTCCCAACCGTTCCAGACTGAGTTGGGCGTCCTGCGCTTGCTGCATGAAGGATACGAACTGTTCTATCGGGCCTTGCATCTGACCAATGATGTACTGTATGGATAACATGATACCCAATGTGATGTCTCCATTCAGTACGGCGGTGGCGGAGAGCACGGTAATCAGTATATTTTTCACCTCATTGATGAGCACGGCACCCACTTGTTGCCATTGCCCCAGATTGAGCGATTTGATGTTGATATGAAACAGGGAAGCCTGTATGTTTTCCCATTCCCATCTTTTCTGCTGTTCGCATCCCAGCAATTTGATGTCCTGCATACCGTATATCATTTGCATCAGGTTGTCCTGATTGACGGACATCTGTTCGAAGTTCTTCCGGTTGAGGTCGGCACGCTTGCGCATGAAGAGCTTCACCCAGCCTACGTAGAGGATGCTGAAAAGGAGAAAGAGCAGGAAAATCTTCAGGTTGTACACGGCAAGCACTCCACCGAAGATGATGATGGTGATAGTTGCAAACAGGATGCTCAGCACGGACTGGGTGAGGAATATCTCTATACGTTTATGATCTTCGATGCGGCGAATCAGGTCGCCGGCCAGCTTGCTGTCGAAGAACCGCATGGGCAGGCGCATCAGCTTGACGAGGAAGTCCGATATCAAGGCTACATTGACGCGCGTACTGATGTGCAGCAAGATACAGCGTCGTATGACCTCAATCAGTGTGCGGCTGAATACCAGCATCAGTTGGGCCGCTAATATCAGTTGAATAAAGTTCAGGTTACGATGCCCGATACCCTGGTCTACGATGGTTTGCGTCAGGAAGGGGAAAGCGAGTTGCAATACACTGCCTGCCAACAGGCCTATAATCAACTGGACTATCATCTTCCGGTAAGGGTGTACGTAGCGCAGCAGATGCCATAGCGATATGCCTTCGTACTTGATGGGAGTTGTGTCATAGAATTGCGGGGTTACCTCAAGCAGCATGGCTATTCCTTTCTCTATACCTCCTTGCGAGGTGCTTATCCAGCATTTCTTCAGTTCCTCTTCTTCATATTTCAGTAATCCATAAGCCGGATCGGCAATATAAAAGTAGGTTTTTCCTTTCTTCTGAACAATATTGTAGAGCACCACGAAGTGTATCTGATTCCAGTGCAGTATGCAAGGTAGCCTGGACTGCTGTTTCAGCTTGTCGATGGTGGTACGAATGCCTGTGGCACGCATACCGATGCTGGTGGCTGCTTCACTGATGCCTTGCATATTCACTCCGGTGCGTTGTATGAATGATTGTTCGCGCAGTTGTTGCACGGAGAATTTCTTTCCGTGATATCTGGCTATCATTCTCAAGCACGAGGGCCCGCAATCCATGCCGTCCAGTTGTTTATAGAAAGGGAATTTCATAGTAGGCTGGTTTTATTGATTCTGAAATCGCTGGCAATTGTTGCAACATTCTCCACCCATCAGGGCGCAGAAATCCTTCTCTCCATAGTAGTATGTCTGGCTATAGCAGCTATAGAGTATTTCCAACATCAAGTCTTTGCGCAGGAAAGTTAGATATTCGAAGAGGGCGGATCGGGATAGATTCAGCTTTTGAGCAAATACTTCCGGTGTGCCTGTACGTCGATGTGCAATCAGCGTATTCATATAAATGATTTTCTGTAAGTCGACATTTTTCATAATGGTGTGTTTTTAGTATTGAATAAGAAGAGGTAGAAAAGAAAAAGGAGAGGCTTCATAAGTCTGTCTCTCCTTTTCCATAGTTAAAGCTGAAATGTACCTTGTAAGTAACCACCGTAATCATTGCTGATTTCAATCGTGTAACTACCTTGAGGTAAGCTGTCGAGAGGAATGGAAACAAAAGATGTTTCGGGTGCTGCAATATCACACTGCCATACGGGTTGGCCATTGGCGTTGACAATAGTGATGTTTACGTCATAGTCAGGGGAGGTGCATTCCAAAGTTAGTTGGTCACCACTGATGGAGGCGGTGAAGGGGATGGGAGAGAGGCTTCTTGTTTTTGACATCCATTTACCTTCAAAAGCGACCTCTAATTCAGTATAAGAACCTTTGATTTTTGCCTGTATTGGCTGCGTTGGCAAGCTACTTATAATAAAGAGCATGCAGATTGATAAATAACATACATAGTTTTTCATAATTGTTTGTCTTTTGATTTTCTGGAAACAAATTTAGCGGTTAATTATTGAATTGTTATGGACACAATATGGACATATTGATCTTGATAACTCTCTAATAAATAGAAAAGTATGAAAAAACTTTTATTCGAATCTGGACATGCTATGATTTAATACTCCCATATCCAGATATCAATGAGCTGTGATTTGTCGAAGTTGTCTCCAAGTTCCTTTATGATCTGCTCTTTTATTCGTTGTTTCCGCTTAGAGACAGAGGCCGGAGAAATATTCAGTATCTTTGCTATGTCAGATACAGTAATGCGCAACTTAATAAGGCAACATACTTGCAGGTCATTATTGGTAAACGATGGGAATTGTTCTTTTAGGCGGAGAGTGAAGTTGTTGTATAGCTTATTTATATTTTCTTCCACTTCTGCCCATTGAACGATTGTGAGTTGTTTGGGTGATTTTATGAGAGAATCCAACGGTTTTATATATGGAATTAGTAATTTGCACAGGAATTCTTCACGGTTACGCAAGCGTGTATTTTCTTCTGCCATAGCATCGAAAGATGTTAATTGTGTTTTTAGCTTTCCCTGCATCTTTTGTGAATATTCCGCCATGTTCTGTTGTAGTAGAATAGTTTCCTTTTGTAGATTCTCATTCCTTTTTTTGAGTTCATCCAATCCATTTTGTTGCTCCATCATTGTCTCATGCAATCCTTCGTTTGCAGCCAATTGCTCAGAGAGTTGCATTATATGTACTCTATTCTGCGCCATCTGCATTTCATTTTCATGTATTTGCAGGCTGTAGATGCGAAGCTGTTCTTCCTGCATCTGGATGGTACGTTCTTTTTGTATCAGCTTACGCTGATAGAGGAAAATGAGGCATGCTATGATTATTACTATAAATAATAGAATATATAAGTTGTTTCGTATAATCTGCTCGTTTTCTATTTGCAATGTCTTTTTTTCATTCAGTAGCTTTTCATGATCATACTTCTCTTTCATTGCTATGATTTCTTTGCCATGTTTTATTTTGGTAACCGAATCTATGCATGTGTAGAACTTATCACAATATATCATAGCTTTGGCATAATTCTGAGGTATCGTACGATTGAGATAATATAGCGCTTGATATGCACCACATACCGTATATATATTATCTGAGGTGGTAGCTTTGTCAAGATAATATTGAGCGGAATCATTCATTTTTAGCTGACGATAGATATCTCCCACTGTTAGATAGTTTGGCAGGGATTCTTTATCTTTATTTATATGTAGTGCTTCCAAAGCATATATAAGTGCTTGTTTATAATTATGTATACGTGTATGAACACTGGCGAGTTCATTGAGAATATCCGGTATTAAAAGTTGCTTATCATCTGCTTCTTTTGCTGTTTTTATGGCAGCTTCGTAGTAATCAATAGCTTTATCCATATCAGGTTTTATAGAATAAGCTCTACCGATATAAGCTAAAGACGAGGCAATATATATTTTATTGTTTGATAGTTTTGCAAAATCATAGGCTTTCTGGTAAGCTGATGTTGCATAATCTACTAAAGAACGATATGCATATATTTCACCTATTCCGGCATATATTAAGTGTGCCAATTGATAATCTTCCGTCTTTTCTATCTCTGTAGCAGCTTCTAAATAACATTTCAGAGCGGTTTCAGCGTCGTGTTTTTCATCATTATAATATATGCCTTCCAAATATCCTGCAAGTGCTTTTCTTTGTGGATCTTCTTTTTGTTGAAAATACTTATAGCTAATTGATATTAAGCTGTCAGATTCCAATTCTACATAATTCTTTATTTTCGCTTGCGATAGTAGCAGACACCACGTTGCATATTGATATTTATCAGTAACCTTGGGTGGTGTCATTTTTTCAAGAATATGTAGTGCGCTGTCGGGATATGTATACATACAATTTTCTGCTTGCGCCAGTTCAGGAAGTAGAGTTGGTGAAGATTCCGTGTGGGTGTTTGTGCATGATAGTACAAGTAAAATTCCCCAGATACAAACAATATATTTATTAGATAAAAGCATAGTAGTAATCTATTTGAAAGCAAAAATAAATTATTTCTTTAAAAAAGCAAAATGTTGTACTACATTCTTTCGTCCGTCACTTCATTTTTTTGATATGTATAATGAATCGTTTATCACGGGGTAACGTTGGAACTACGAAGTTTAGTGAATTACTAATCCTCCCTTTTATTCCAATACATGTTATTAGACATAAAATAATATAATTCATCTAATAAAAATCCTTATTTTGAAAATTAAAGGATATATTTGTGATAATTTCTCAAATAAATCGGTTAAGATATGATTATTCAATTTACAATAGGGAACTTCCTGTCTTTCAAAGAACAATCTACATTGTCATTAGCAGCATCAGCTTTGAAAGAAATACAGGTTCCGGCTGAAGATATAATCTTTAGCGTAGGCGTCACCGGATTATCGTTGATGAAGAGTGTAGTTGTTTACGGTGCTAATGCATCCGGCAAATCCAATTTCATTAAGGCATTTGAATTCTTTAAGTGGTATGTGATAAACTCATCGAAGGATATTCAAGCAGGAGAACGTATTAATATAGAAAGTTTTCGGTTAAACTCGCTTACTGCGGGTGAACCGAGTTATTTTGAAGCAATATTCTGTGATGAAGATAATCAATATCGTTATGGGTTTGAAGCCGATAACTCATTGGTACATTCAGAATGGCTCTATCAAAAAGCTAATAAAAAGAGGGCTAAAGAGGTGGAGTTATTCTACCGGGAAAAAGATAGCTTCGACATTCATACTAAGTTTGTCGTTGGTAAAGAACTGGCAGGTAAACGAATGGTGAGAGCAAATGCATTATTGCTTTCTGTTGCAGCGCAATTCAATGATCCGATAGCAGTAGAGATCATGAAGTGGTTGAACGATACCACTATTATTTTAGGTTCCAATGATGAAAAAATATGGAGTACTGCAACCACCCAACTGGATGACATCAGGATGAAACAGAGAATTGTAGAGTTTTCCCGTTATGCTGATTTAGGTATTGAAAATATTGAAAAAATAGATAATACGATTGTTAGTACGCATACGCAATATGATGATGAAGGCCATGAGGTGAAAGCTATTACTTTTCCATTCAGGAAAAACGAATCGGAAGGCACGATAAAGTATTTCTCTTTGGCGTACCCTATCATTGATGCTTTGGATAATGGAAAGCGTCTTATTATAGATGAATTTGACTCTAAGATGCATCCACTTCTTACATGTAGAATTATTGCCCTGTTTAATTCAAAAGAAACCAATCCGAAAAATGCTCAATTAATATTCACTACTCACGATACAAACTTGCTGAGTGCTAATATATTCCGACGGGATCAGATTTGGTTTACACAAAAAGACCGTTATGGAGCAACCGAACTTTATTCGTTGGCAGAATATAAAGTACGCAATGATGCCTCGTTTGAAAAAGATTACCTATCCGGCAAGTATGGAGCAATTCCAATTGTCGGAGATTTAACCCGTTTGTTTAATACACAAGAAGAATAAATTATGACGGCTATAAGAAGGAAAAATATAAATCCGCGTATCGAAAGAAAGATAACCCGTATCAGTGGTGTGCGTGAGGTCAAACAAACATTTTTGATTATCTGTGAAGGGGTTAATACTGAGCCGGATTATTTTAATGCTTTTCGTTTGACTTCTGCTAATGTGAAAGCTGTTGGTCAAGGTATGGGGACATTATCATTAGTACAGAAAGCTATCAATATAAAAGAGCAAGACAAGCTAAAGGGGCGGATATACAATCAGAATTGGGTAGTCTTTGACAAAGATGACTTTCCTGAAAATGACTTTAATTCTGCCATTCTATTGGCACGCCAAAATGGTTTTGAAGTGGCTTATAGCAACCAGGCTTTTGAGTTTTGGTTTTTACTTCACTTTAATTTGTACCAAGGGGCTTTACATCGTTCCAAATATGAAAAGATGTTGAGTACTTTGCTCGGATTTGCTTATACAAAGAAATCGGGCGTAAGTTCTAAAATGTTCAATGCCTTGTTTCCTAAACAAGAACAAGCCATTAAGCACGCTAAAACTATCATGAAACAGTTTGGTGGAAATAATCCGGCACAACAAGAATCTTCTACTACTGTGTATTTGCTGGTAGAAGAGTTGAATAAATTTTTATAATTTGTTTTTTTATCATATGGAAAACGTACAATCATCGAATATATTGCATATACAAGAAGCGAGTAGGCAAGGTAAACTCGTTATATTTGTGGGTGCAGGTGTTTCAGCAAATTCTGGGGTACCTGTATGGGGTGAATTAATTCATGGACTTAAAAAGGAGTTACCAGATTCTTTAAAATATGAAACAGATGACTTGAAAATAGCACAATTATATAAAGACTCAAGAGGTTACAAAGAATATATCGAAAAAATTAAAGAACAGTTATTGTATGGTAAGATTGCTCCTAATCCTATTCATGACGCCATATTAGAATTAACTCCTTGTCATATAGTAACCACCAACTACGATGATCTAATAGAGCAAAGTATGGAACAAAAGTTCATGCAATATCATATTATAAGGAAAGATGAAGATTTACCATATACTCAATATCAAAATATGCTTATCAAGATGCATGGAGATTTTAATATTGGGAATATTGTTTTAACTGAAAATGATTATTATAATTATCCAAATAATTTTCCATTAATTAATGCTTTTGTAAAATCTCTTTTTGCTTCTAAATTAATTTTGTTTATTGGATTTTCTTTTAATGATATGAATCTTAAGATATTGTTAAATAGCGTAGGTAATATTTTAAAAGAAAATATGCAACGTGTTTATTTGTTGACTAATAAAAATATAGATTCAATACAAAAAAAAATATTATGAAAAAAAAGGAATTAATATTATTGAATTAACTTCTGAATTTGTAGATGAAACAATAAAACAACAATCAATAAATGTAGATGACGGTGGAATAGCTTCAATATATGGAAAGAAATTGTATAGACAACTGGTTTTAATAAAACATTATAGGCAAGAAAGTGACTTAATCGATTATTTGTATGAACGGATTAAATCATATGTTGATGAAATTAAAGTTTTAGGGAATGGACTAAAATATATTTTCCCAGAAAATGAAATATCTTTTTGGAATTATCATTCAACAGGACTTCAAATTTGTTCCCCATATGTAAAGAAGTTGACAAAGCAATTGCAAACATATACAGGAAGAAGAGAGTTTGTCAATAAATATAATGATAAAATATTGGAATTGAGGAAACAAGCTTATTTGAATAGAATATTTAAAATAGACAATCTCAGTATTGTAAATAAAACATTTTATAGAAAATTGAAAAAGCTGTTTCCTGTAACAAGAGGTGTCGAGTTTTTTTACGAACTTGACTATATAAATTTATCTAACTACCTAAAAAGGGTAAGACATCAAGTAAAGAAGTATAATATTGAAGATTTAGAATTTCCTTATTTACTATATAAATTAGGCGATTATTATCAATCTTATCTGATTTATAAAGATTTAGCAAATGAAACCTGGAAAAAGAAAAGATATATTTTATACTTTATTTGTATGTATAACATTCATGCAATAAGATACGGAATTCAAATTCAGTTGATGTCTAGAAATGATATTGATTATGAGAAAATTATAAAGGATATTGAAAAGATTGATTTACGAGATCTTTTAATAAAACTTCCAATAGATAAATCTATTAAACATGTTCTTGAAGATTTACTATCATATCGCTTTCATAGTGTAAATTTAGTTGAAAGTGATATCTTAAAAGAAGACTTGTCTGGGCAAAGAATTTCTGCTGAGAAAGGTGGCTTCTCTTCAAATAGAAAAGTATTTCTTTTAGAACACAAATCATATCAAGAGTTTGATTTTAGTAATGATAATTATATTATTTGTGACAATAATAATTATTCTGAAGATATATATTATAATGTAGTATCAGGCATACTTATCAGTAATGTAACAAAATCAAATGGTAGTAATCTTTTTAGCCAAACTAAAATAGATGAATTAGGAAAAGAACATCTTGTTATTCTTGTTTTTCATATTAAAAATAAAAATTTGCTGAAAATATATAAACATTATAATATAAAAAGCATAATATTAAGTGATGAAGGTTGTTCTTTTATAAATCTAATTATTAAGAATGCAAAAGAAAGTATTGGAAATTCTAATTGCATGAACTATTTGATTATTGATAGGAATTCTTTTTGTAATATTATGCAGAATGTTATTTGTATTATTAATAAAACAAATTGTAAGAATATTAATTGCTCCGATTTATATCCGATCATAAATTATATTTGGAGTAATATTTACTTGATAGAGTTTGGAAAGGAGCTGACGGAATTAATACATAAATGCAAACCTGAAATAAAAGATGCTATTGCTCTAGTTAATAATATTATAAGTATTCATGATGATGATAGTTTGAATGGTGCCTTATTTCTTTTATGTGACTATTTGAGCTCACAAAATCAAATAATAGATAATATAAAAACGTTAAATGATATTAAAGTAAATAATGATTATTTTTATTTGGCGTCGTTATATCCAGCATTATCTGCCAATCTTAAAGAAGAGGCTGTGTTGTGGTTTAGAGAAAACATAAAAGGACTATATTACGCAGCTTCTATACATTTAAATTACGGAATACCTGTTTTGGATGTCAAAACATTATCAGAGTTAATAAAAAATCCATTTAAAGGCGTTTCTAAATATGTACGAGTTGAAGAGACCGTGTGTGCTGTATTAGCTCGTATTAGAAAGGATACTGAACATCAAGAATTACATCCAATATTAGATAAATTGAGTGTGAAAAATGAATGTTTTAAATTTTTTATAGATCCATTGCATTTTGAAAATAAACAAATTATAGAACCGACATGGTTATGTTATTGTGAAGATAATATTTTAAAGCAACTTTTGAAGGATGAGGTCTTAAGAAATAAGATGAAAATATATATAAAAGAAGACTATTTGGGAAAGTTAGAATATGAACGGATATGGAAGATTTTATGAAACAGATTGTTGTGGCATAACATGATATTGCTGTTTTATGTTTTGTTTGTAATTTGAAATCTTAAGTAGTATAAATGATATAATCATTATTGATCTAAAGGGATATAAACAGGTATTTGAGGATTCTATTTAGGCAATTTGAAGTCCACTTTTAAGTCATATTATTGTTTTTAAGTATTGTTAGTACAGTGGAGTATTGAAAGGTGGATACTTCTTATCTATTGGTTTGATTGATGTCAATATATCGGTTTGATGATAGCTTGATAGAAATCTTGAGGGTATTTGCTCTGAGTATCTTTTGTTGGAGAGTTATGACAAGATAATCAATGTACTCAATTTCATCTCTGGTGAAGAGAAGGATAGAGAATTTTGGGCATAAATAAATAAGTAATAATTCAAGTCAATAACAAGTACCCTATTAATAACCGTAATCAGCGTTTTTAAAGAATAATAGCTACGTTTTTTAAGAATATTCTCCGCGTTTATTAACAGCATAAAAAATGGTAATTACACCTGATTTGGATATATTTCAACAAAAAAGGCAGTAGTCCTTGTGAGGAAATACTGCCTTTACTTCTTTTATACTCGTTACTATTTAGGGTGAAATTCACTCGAATTAGCTATAATCAGCCTGAATAGCTTGGGAGTAAGCTATCAGTAATTATATATTTGATATCTGTTTTGTTGAAAATATTGTCAGATTTATTCGCTTTATGATGCTTGGCTGTAAGAATATTACGGTGTTCTTTGGATTTTTCCATTTGCTAAAGTTTTAGGTTTATATTAGAGTTCTGTTCTTAAACTTCTACAAATATACTACATCAGAAAGGTGAAGTCAAGTATTTCAGTCCTCATTTTAAAACGTTTTTCTATTTATGATGCTAATCTTTTGATTAATAGTATTTTTCAATTCCGCCAAATCCTACTATTATTTTGTTTTCTTTTGTTTTGCTGATGAAGTTGTTTAACCGCTTCTCAAATTCTTCAGGACGTTTTCTCGCAGCTTCGATGTACGCTATTCGGATTCGCTTATATGCTTCGGAAAATGATTGATAGTTTTTCCATACCGTTTCATTTTCTTTCAATTTATCAATTATATCATTGGGAAAAATGAAAGGTTCAGATAAAATACTTCGCGTTTTCTCCTCAAATTTCGGGTGTATCATTTTATTTTCCAATAGCCATTTAAGCCTTTCTTTGTTGGCTTGCGAGTAAGTGCTTTTAGGGTTTCTGGGTGTGAAACGCTGAATTTTATGATCTTTGTCAAGTGGTTTGGTTGTACTGTCAATCCAATCGAAGCAAAGGGCTTCTTCAACGGCATCATTGTATAAAATGCTTTTTTTACCGGACGACTTATAGGGAAATACAAACCATATTTCACTGGAGGTTTCAAAGTTGTCCATTAACCACTTTCTCCAATCTTCTCGATTCTCAAAATACTTTATTTTATCTTCTGTAGTCATAGCAAGTTATTCAAACTAATCATTTTACTGCTTTACTTTCGTGGTAATGACGCATTTCGCAATTTAATTTTGCCTCAACAATTACTGTATGTAGCGCAGCTACCATTTTCTACGATATTAAAACATGTAGGCTTTGATAGCTTAACAGCTTATTATAGCTGCCAAAAATACTAAATCTTTGAGAAACAACTCCAATTATCTCTTAAAACCTTTATTCTGATTTATAGGGCTTACCTTATATATAGGAAATCGTGCGGATTTGATCTGTTCTTTAACTTCAGTATGACCAAGGTAATTCTTCACTAGAGCCTCCAAGCAGGGGATGCAGATGCCTCACAAGGAGTCTGATAATAGGATTAATGCGAAAATATATTTATTTTCTTAATATTTTATCCAGTCCTGTTAGAATGGACTGATATCGGTTAGTTTTACAATGTGAGATAATTACCCCAATTACTAACTTAAGAAATAATTACTTATGGAAGAGAATGACAAAAAAAGTAAAGAACAGATCAAAGTAATCAAGGATCAAGATGAAACTTTAGGAAATGATCAACTGGAAAACGTTGAAGGTGGTGGAACAGAATGTGTTTGTGATTGTTGGAATAGAAATACTAACAGTGACAAAGATAAGCAGGAGACGCTTAAACCTAGTACATCCGACGACAAAGTACTGTAGTTTTCTATAGAAAACAGATTTAGAATGCTTAGCTATTACTAACTAAGCATTCTATGTTATTAATAATAAATCAACTTGTGATTCTATGGCTGAAAATTTAAGCATATCAAGATATACTTATTTATTTGTGTCTTCGAAAAAGAAGAATTTGGTATACAATTCGCGGACTAATACTTTTCTTGAAGTCAGTGACGATTTGTATAAAGAGCTATTGAAATGTAAAGATGATAAACGCAATATCAGGAAAATTGATATAGATGTTTTATCCTCTCTCTTAAAAAGAAAAATTATAGTGGAGGCTATGGAAGATGATGATTTTTTATTGGAGCATCAATATGAAACAGATCGTCGCAGTTATTCAAAATATGTACTGGGTTTGACTCTTGTGCCAACACTTGGATGTAATTTTTCTTGTTATTATTGCTTTGAAGAACATAAACGGATGGTAACAATGAATGAAGAGACTGAAGATGCTGTGATTGCATTTATAAATTCACATCATGAATCCCGTCAATTAGCTCTTAATTGGTATGGAGGAGAGCCATTGATGGCTATTAATACAATAGAACGTTTATTGGATAAGATCTCTCAAAAAACAACTCTCGAAATGACTAAGCATTCTCTTATTACTAATGGGTATTTTATTAATAATAGAGTGTTAGCTCTATTTAAGCGATATCCGTTGACTAAGATGCAAGTAACATTGGATGGTAGCAGAGAGCGGCATAACTCTATTCGAAAGACAAAGACTGATTTATATACTTATGATAAGATTATAGAAAATACGAGTCGTTTTATTGAAGAGTTTCCTAATACTTTGGTGGATATTCGCGTAAATATAGAAAGAAATAATAAGAATGATTATTACCAGGTTGCAGAAGAGCTACAAGAAAAATGGAAACAAAAAAATGTGAGAGTATATCCTGGATTTCTGCGAATTGATAATGAACAGAAAACAGAATATGCTTCTGAAACTTTAAACCATAAAGAAATAGAGGAGTTACTATGGGATGCAAGACAAAGAAACTTGTTGGAAATTCCGTTATATCCCCAAAGCTTTTGTTCAAAAAGTTGTGCTGCTAATCGTCAATGTGCATATATTGTAGGTCCTGAAGGAGAAGTTTATAAATGTTGGAATGATGTGAGTGATCCCAAAAAAATTGTAGGAAATATATTCACTAATAAAATGACCAATAAGACATTGTTGAATAGATATATTGTGGACACTAAATGGTATAATGATCCTGTTTGCAAAAAATGTTTTTTCCTACCGATATGTAGTGGTGCATGTGCATGGTATACTTTACGGAATAAATATGAAAATGGTAAATATGATTTATGTACTTGTACACAGAAGGCTCCTGGTATGTTGGATAAATATTTGGAAAGTTATTATGATTCTTTTTTATGATCAGTGGTGATACGTTGAATCAGTGTAATTGCTCGAAGCCGCTTTGAATTAATATATTAATTGTTAACTAATAACTGGATATTATGAAAAAAATAGCGATACTATATTTTCTATTTTCTATTTCTACAATCTTTTCTTCTTATGCTCAGATTAAGGGTAAAGTTGTTGATAAAAGTAATTCTGAACCTTTAGCATTTGCAAATATCGTTATCGTACAGGATAAGGACTCTATGACATTTGCCGGAACGGTTACAGACATGGAAGGAAACTTTATGCTCGAAACTACAAAAGAAAATCCGGTTGTTAAGGTCAGCTATCTGGGATATGTGACTACATCTGTGGCGGTAAAGCAGAATGTTCTGAATACAATAAAACTTGAAGAAGATACCAACTTGTTGGGTGAAGTAGTTGTTAGGGGGACTCGTCAGCATTTTAAGATGGAGAATGGTGGCATTGCTATGGATGTGGCAAACAGCCCGCTGAAGAATGTGGGTACGGCCAACGATGTTCTGGAAAAGCAACCTTTTATCGTGAAAAATGGAGATGCTATCAGTGTATTGGGTAAAGGTACTCCACTGATTTATATCAATAATCGTCTGGTAAGAAATGATAATGAATTGGAGAGGTTGAGTTCTACACATATAAAGAAAGTTACTGTGATTACTAATCCCGGACCGGAGTATGATGCTTCTGTTAGTGCAGTGGTTCTGATTGAAGCCATACGTTCACCCGGAGAGGGGATAGGCGGTGAGATTTTCGGAAGAATGGATGTCAGGAGCAAAATTTCTGCCGATGGAGCGGTGGATCTGAATTACCGTAAGAATAAATTGGACCTGTTTGCTTATTACGGGTATAGTGAGAAACAACGTGAAATTGATATTAATTCGATGCAGACTTTGGAAGCGGAAGAAAACATAACGGCTGTACAACAGATTGCTATGCAAAAGGTCCATAATAAGTTTCATTATCTGGAGGGAGGACTCAACTATGAATTAGACGAACGACATTCTATAGGTGCCAAGTATGTTTATACGCGTACTCCTTATTATAAAGGTGGAGTGGATATAGTATCGGCTGTAACGAAGGATCGTGTGTCAATAGAGGAGTTCCCTACGAACACCAGAATGGATATGAATGATAAATCTCACCTTTTGAATGCTTATTATACTGGTAATGTAGCCTCTTGGCTTAAAGTACAGTTGGATATGGACTATGCTAAGGGAAGCAGTGAAAGTCATGATTCCTCTGTTTCCGAAAAAGAAGATGAAGTGGAAGTGGGTACGCGCTCTTTACAGGACTATGATTTATATGCAGGTAAACTCACTTTATCTACACCTCTATTGGGAAGTAATTTTAATTATGGTATGGAATATAGCCATACGACCAATGAGCAGACTTATTGGGTAGATGAAAATGAGGGAGCTCCTTCGCTTGCGTCTAATGAGAATATGTCGAAACAGAAGTTGTTTGCGGCTTTTCTCAGTTATTCAAAAAGTATAGACAAGTGGATGTTTAATTTAGGACTGCGTTTTGAAAATGTCGGTTTCGATTATTTTGAGAATGGTAATAAAGTGGATGAACAAAGCCGTACATATAAAGATTTCTTTCCACAGGCTTCGGTGAGTTACCGGTCTGATAAGGTACAGATGATGTTGGGATATCGTGCTACGATTCAGCGGCCAAGTTATTATCAACTTCGGAACAGCATTCAATATGATGACCCTTACACTTATGAAACCGGTAATCCGTATCTGAAACCTACCCGAATAGATGATATCTCATATTCGTTGCTGTGGAAGAAAATTAAGTTGATGGTTTCGTATAAGATGTATGATAATATGTCACTATTGATACCACATCCTTATGGTGAAAAACAAGATATCGTTATGTATATTCCGGAGAATATGGATCATACACAAAATCTGATGGCTATGGTTTACTATTCTCCCCGTTTAGGCTTTTGGGAACCGGTTGCAGGCTTAGGCGTATCGAAAGACTACTTCAAATATGGAGATACAGGACAGAAGTATGAAAAGCCCTTTTTACGTTATAGTTTGCAGAACACGTTCCGCCTGCCTGCCGGGTTTGTGGTGATGCTGGATTTTCAGGGCACATCAAAGGGGCACTCGAACCTGACTTACTTGTATGACCAGTTCCGGATGGATGTACGGGTGACGAAAACTTTCATGAAAGGTAATCTTATTCTGAACTTAAGGGGATATGATATACTGGGTACGTACAAACAGAAGAGGTTGATGGAGGTTAATCCAATAGTTTCCTTGATAGATAAGAACTTGGATACTCGTTCATGGCAGTTCTCCGTGCGATATAAATTTAATGCATCAAAGAGCAAGTATAAAGGGAAGTCGGCTTCTGAGGAAGAAAGACAGCGTATGTAATGGTTATACCGACCTGTTTTAGTTTTATTCTGACTGGAACTCTATATTGATAATAAGATTTGTGGTCATTGAAATACTGATTCAATTGTTGAATCAGTATTTTTTATATATCACAAAACTATTAGTGTCTTTATGCAGTATTTTACAATTTCTTGCATTTCTTAAAAGGTGAGACTGCTTACACACTAAAAAACTAAAATATGAAAAACAAGTTATCCGTTTTACTGGCACTACTTTTTTTGCTTTGTACGGCAATGTGCTGCGAGGAATTTGAAGAATACATTCCCTGTCAGGTGACCTTAACCGGAATAGGTAAGGTGGAACACTTGGATAATGCCGGAAGCGTGCCTGTTGCTCCGGTGGGTGGAGTGGTATCTCGCCAGGCATATATGTTGCGGATACCTTTGGACTTTGAATATGAGAAAGAGACTGTAGAGGGAACATATTATGAATACATCCTGACTGATACCATCGCCAATATACAGATTATCTCACTTACCGCTTATGATGAATCCCATCCTGCCGGTACGGATGTGAACGAACTTTTCATGGACTATCCTTTGCGTCAGGAGGACCAGTTGACAGATTATAAATACGGTTATATGTATGGGACTGTTTTTTATAAGATACCCCGTACACTTCCTCAAGCCGGAGTGCATCGGTTTAAAGTCGTAGTGACGACCCGCAAAGGGGAAGAGTTTACCAAAGAAACGGATGAGATCACCATGCAATAAATGAAGAGTCAATGAGAAAGCTATTTATCACTTTGCTGGCAGTGGGACTGCTGAGCATTATGGGCGGACAGGCACAAAATAGAAATTCACGTCATCAGCTTGACTTAACCACCGGAGTATCTTGTCATTTTCAGAGTGGAGAATCCTGGATTTCTTCTTCTCCTGTTCCCGTCATGAGCTTTGCTTATACTTTCTATGTATTTCCACACTGGGGAATCTTTTCTTCTATGAGTGTGGCCCCCCTCATCAGAGAAGGAAATGGGGATAAGTTGAGAAGACCTTATAAAAATGACCATTTTGTAAAGGATGCGTATGATTTTGATGATGAAATGGGTTTGTCTATGGCCTTTGGCATTGCCTATCGGCTGAATAAACCGGTATGGGATGTACAGTTGCGCTTGGGATATTACCTGGTTGATGCAGAGGAACATTCTTCTCATTTTTATGTGAAAGAAAAGAATTCCAATGTAGTACGTTGGATTAATTATGATCAGTCATTCTCTACAGAACCCGGCGGCTTTATGAGTGCTATTCAGACTTCGGCTATGTTGTCGAGGCGTATCTGGCGCAAACTCCATTTTTCGGTGGAGGCCAAATATCTCTTCCTCCCTGAACGGGCTACACAGACTTTTGAAAAGAGGAACCTGTTGACTGGCGAGATTGAGGATAGCTACTCGAAACGTGTACGTGTGCACTATCTGGAGATGGCATGCGGAATTAGTTGGCATTTATAATCTTTATACCATATCGTCTCCCGTCTTCACCACAGCCACTTTCAGAGTCTTATGGAAAGGGATGAAAGCGGAAACCACTGCGATAACCAATGCGGCAATCAGCAGATAGCTGATTACAGTCTTGATGCCCAGTAGCAGGCTCTGTTGCTGAAGCGTGGAATAAAAGTTATTGGCGGCTAACTGGCTGGCTTCATCGTATCCGTGTCCCTGCGCCAAGGCACTGTTCATGGCTTGCGCATAGCGGGAGGAAGCCAGTGGATTAGTGAGCGTCATGTGCTCCGAAAGGGTATTCATCCCCTTAATTTGTAAGTGATAGAGCAGATTACTGAAAAACGAAGCGGATATTGCCGGAGCCAGCACAGAGCGGAGGGATATCAGAAAGAAAGCGTTAGACAGCATGAGCTTAGGGTCCAAATCTTCTACTACATATACACCGAAGGCTATGAAAAGAGTCATCATCCCCAGTCCGCGGAGGAAAACCGGAAAGTAAAGCATCTCGTAAGTGGAGTAGGGCGTGATGCCGAAGTAGAGGATGACCAGATAGATGACGTAGCAGAACATTCCTCCGGAGATGAGATAGCGGAAACGCCATCGCTGCCATCTGAACCACCAGAAACAGATGATGGCTCCCATAATGAATCCCGGTATAAGCATCAGGCTGAGCGAATTGGCATGTACGCTGTCTACGCGGATAATGCTGTTCAGATAATTGGTAATCAGGGAACTGCTGGCACTGAAAAACATGACCAGTACCATGAAAGTGTATCCGATGATGGATTTATGGTGATGGAGTGGTTTCAGGCTGACATATGGCTTCTCCTGTGTCCGTTGCCGGTGGACGAAAAGGTAAATCAGTATGGGGATGGCAATCGCATAAATCCGTATTTTGGGAGAGGAGAACCAATCTAATGTCTTTCCGTAGGTAAATATGTAAATGCTGAAAAGCAATGCAGCAGCTATGATAAACATGCTTCTTCCGTCGATTTCTTTGTAAGGGATGCGCATGGGGCGCTTGGCATACCGGAAAAACAACAGGATAAAGATAATGGCAATCAGCATCAACAAGATTGTAAAGTAATACATGTACTGCCACTGATAGTAATAGGCCAATTGTGCCGTCAGCGCCATGGATATTTGTCCGCCGGAGAATACGATGGGGTAGAAGTAGGCGTAGAACTCGCTACGTACATTCTTCGGACTGAAGAACGGGCGTACCTGAATAATAAACTCCAACATAATGAAAGCTTTCAGGAAGCCGATGAAGAAGCTGCATATAATGGTGATGTCCATATTGCCAACCTGGGCGCAGATGTAACTGAGAAAGATTTGCAGGATCAGGTCGGTAAGCAGCATCGTTTTTGGAGTGGCGATCGCACGAATTTTAGGAATGATGGGATAAGCTACTGCCATACCTGCCGCTGCCGCATAATACCCCATTGTGATGTCTTCGCTGAGTATTCCGAGGGTACTGCTGACTTCCAGCATGCTTCCCGTATAGGTTCCGTTGAGCATAATGATAGGGAACATCACCACGAACATAGTGACGATACCCAGCCATTGCGGTACCCAGGGGCGGAGTGGGAGGTTCAGTTTTACCATCAGTGGACTTCCTTATTTTCTTAGTGCTTCGGTTTCTACCATCATGCCTGCACGGAGGCTTTTCATCTCTTCGGGAGTGGCGTCGTCCAGCTCGATGCGAACGGGAATGCGTTGCTGCACTTTGACGAAGTTGCCGGCGGAGTTATCAGTTGGAACCAGGGCGTACTTGGAACCGGTTGCTTCGGATATGGCGGTAACAGTGCCGTGAAAGATATGCCCGCGGAAAGCATCGACCTTGATGCGTACTTTCTGCCCGATGTAAATGTGGGAAATCTGCGTTTCTTTGTAGTTGGCGGTGATCCATTTGTCGTTGCCCCGTACAAGATAGGAGATGGTTTGCCCGGCTTGTACGAATTGTCCCGGTTCGAGGGTGCGGCGCCCCATATATCCGTCGTAAGGAGCGGTGACTATCGTATAAGAGAGATTCAATTTTGCCATATCCAGATCCGCTTCTTTGCGAAGGATATTCGCTTCGATGCCGGTGGATTTCTTGCTCGTTTCGGAGTATTGGGATTTTGCCGCTTCCTTTTGTTGCAGCAGGGCCTGATAGCGTGCTTGGGTTGCTTCGTAGGCGGTTTTTACCTGTTCATATTGTTGCTGGCTGACGGATTCTTCGGCAAGCAGGTTGGCATAGCGGCGATAGTCCTGTTCCTGTTGCCAGAGCTTGGCCTTGGTTTCTGCAATGTTGGCTTCCTGAATGGCTACATTTACTTGCGAGGTCTGAATGCCGGAACTTAATACGTCTTTTGCACCTTTCGCATCCATCAGGGCAGCTTCCGCATCCTTTACTTTGATGAGGTATTCCCGGTTGTCAAGAATGAGAAGGGTGTCTCCGGCATGCACAGGCTGGTGCTCCGTGAAGCGGACTTCCTTGATATAACCCGAAGCGCGGATATTGAGCGGAGCTATATACTGGTCTACTACGGCATCATTGGTGATTTCGTAATGGACGTATTTCCAGAAATAATTGATTGTCCATGAAATTCCCGCCAATGCAAGGAGGATACATACCGTATTGAGGGTGATATTCCTTATTCTTAATCTCTTCAGTTGCTTATGTTTCTTTTGTAATTCGGACATAGATTACAATTGTAAATTAAAAATTAATAATTAAAAATTAAAGCATGCCACAGGTTCGCTGTAATTCATAGTAAGTGTAAATGGCCTGCGTACGGGCAACGGTCAGTTGCAGTTCAGCATCCAGCCGCACGCTGCTTGCATCCAGCAGGTCGGTGAGAATGGAAAGCTGGTTCAAGTAGCGGTTTTGCACAATCCGGTAGTTTTCTTCTGCCTGGCTGACAGAGAGCTTCAGGGCTTCTATGCGGTTCAGGGCCTCTTTATGGCGGGTGTAGGCAGTTCGGATCTGAATACGGACGTTCTGCATCAGGAGTTCTTCGGCATACTTTTGAAGTTGTACCGTCTGCCGGGCTTCGTGCATCTTGTGCTTATTCTGATAAAGAGACGACAGGTTGTATGAGAGGCTGAGGCCGATGTTCCAGTTGTTGTTGTACATGTCAGCCAGCGTAGTGCTGAGTGGGCGTGCAAGGGTGTTGCCCGCATGCAGTGACAGGCTGGGAAGGTAGTTTGCTTTAGTCAGCCGGATATCGTTTTCTGCCAGCAGGGTTTGTTGGCGGACAATCTGCATGCCCGGATAGTTGTTGTAGGCTAATTGTACATACGTATCATAATCAGACACACTGACGGCGGTATACAGTAAAGTGGTGTCCGGTGCTATCAGCTGTGATTCGTCCAGTCCCAGCAGAATATCGAGTTGCTGCGAAGCTATGGAGATGCTGTTGTCGGCTTCCTGATAGGCCAGACGGTCGTTGGTCAGTTGCAGTTCACTGCGAATTTCATCATTGCGGGTGACTATGCCTTCTTTTTTCATCCGACGGATATCTTTCAGTCGGTGTTCGGACTCTTCGATGTTGCGTGCCAGCACTTCCCGCTGCTTGTAGTAACTGAAAAGCGTCATGTACTGTTGCAGCAGTACCAGCTTGATTTCGGCTTCGTTGTCGGCACTGGTCAGGGCGGCTATTTGCTCTTTAAGTTCGGCTTGATGTATTTTGGCCTGTATCCTTCCTCCCTGGTAGAGGGGTTGCGTCAGGTTGATGTTATAGTTTTGTGACCAGTCCGGCGTTTCGGGGCGCACGGGATGTGAAAGTCCTCGCTGAAAGATGACAGGTTGGCCTATGATTCCGGCGCTGGCACCTACTTGGATATCAGGCAATCGGTCTGTGTATGCAGACTTCTTTTGGTCGTTATAAATAAGCTCTTGTAGTTTGCTCTTTTTAAGTTGAAGACTGTTTTCTGTGCCCAGACGGAAAAGTTCGTCTACGGATAATAGATGAGTATTCTCCTGAGCAGTTATCCACAACGGAGCTACAGCAAGTATGTGAATGAGTAAGAGGCGAAGAAAATTAGAACTGGTTGAATATCTCATAGAGTGTCTCTAGTTGATTGGAACATGCGTTTAGGTTCTCTATTCCCATCAGTTGGCCCGTCTGGGTATAAAAATCCTTGATGAGCGGGCGTACACGGTCGGATATCTCTTCTCCTGCGGGAGTGAGGTACACAAGTCGGTTACGGCGGTCGTTAGGGTCTTCCTGGCGCATGATCCAGCCTTTCTTTTCGAGGTTTGCCATCAGATTAGTCATGCAGGCTTTGTCTTTGGCTGTCTTTTCGGCTAATGCCTGCTGGCTGATTCCTTGTTCCTGCCACAGGGAACTCAGTACTTGTAACATTTCAAAGGTGATATCTATGTTATTGCGTTTCAATACGCGTTGCAGAGCTTGGCGGAATGCCATGCGGGTTCTTAGCATTTGCTGGATAAGCCCGCGGGATGAATTGTAATTCTCCATTGCTACGTTGCTTTTTATTTTTCGGGCGCAAAGGTAGAGCTTTTTATTGGAATTAGTCAAATGTTTGACTAACATTTGTGGGAGGAGGTTTGGAAGAAGTATGGAAAGTCGCAACTTTTCCTATATGTTGTAATGAGTGCGAAGGAGATTTTATACGGAGGCAATAAACTCGTTCAGACTGACATCTGTGGGCAGTCCGATTTTTCTTTTAATCCGTTGTTTGGCTTTAACCACGCCTGCGGTGCTTATACAAATGGTTTTTGCAACTTCCGCACTGCTGTATCCTAAATAGGTGAGGATACAAATTATTCTTTCGCGCAAAGGCAGCAGAATGAGTGTCCTTTCTAAACATTCGCCTCTGCGCCCGGAAAGCCAGAATAATATTTCTATGATGTCAATCCAGTTTTCTTCCGGTCTCACAATATATTTGCCTGGCATGCTTTTTAGGCATGCCAGGTTATATAGTGCTGAAGAGTAATCTTTGATATAATTTTCCATGTACTATATCTTTTTAGTCTGAGTATTTTAGCGGATGAAACAGCTTATTCGATAGATGATAGGATTTTATATCATGGAACTGAGGGAAACATCGCATAGTTCCTCCTGGATATTTTTCACAGAACAAATCTGTTGATAAATAAAATCTGTTTTCATATCCCGGCAGCACAAATCTCCCGGTTCCTCCAAAGTCTGCAATTGCAAAACCGGAGTGGAAGAGGGAGGAGGGGATCAATACTTCATGGTGTCCGCAATTTTGAGCTTTTAAGAATTCATCCAAGAAATTGAGGGCTTTTTCTGAAATTCTATATATGGGATTGAAGGAACGAAGTCTTTCTCTAAGCGGAATGTTCATTGTTTTTCCTTGATAACTATTCCACCAGAACCATTCCTTATCTTCTGCATATCCCATAATGTGAGTGCTTATAAAATCAGTGTTGACATCTGAAAAACTATCAAATAGAATACCCCATTCGCCCGAAAACTCAACATCGTATTCTATATTCCAGTAATATCGATATTCGGGATGTTTTAGATAAAAATAGAGCAATGCAAAATGATTACTTCCCGGAGTAATGGTTTCTTCTATCGGTTCATATTCCAATTCATTGAGCATATCTGTAGTAAATATGCAATAGTCCAAACCTTCTGGAAAATGAATTTCACTTTCATCTTCATGGTTTAGTAATAACACAACATCTCCGTACTTTCTAAACCCTTCTTTGATACGAAAATACTTCTCACTGATTGACTTGTGCATTTCATGTGCAACGATGACTATTATATCTTTCATATTCTGTCGAAAACCATTATTGTATTTTTAAACCACCATAGAGATGCTTGTTCTCTTAAATATACACTGGCTGGACGGTTCAATATAAATCCTTGTCGGCACAGTAGTTCTATGATATAGCTATTAGGGCGGTTATTAATATGCCCGTCTCCATATTGTCCTTCTGCTGCCCAACTTAAAATGATATATTTCCGGGCGTTTCTGGTCAGGTTTTTAATAAAGGTGTCTTCCCACTGAACAGGTATATGCTCACCTACTTCCAGACTCATAACTACATCAAAAGGTTCTTCGGCTTCCGATTCTTCCGTGAAATCCATGTATTGACAGTGGAAGCCATCGGAAAATAAGAGTGATGACATTTTCTCTACATTCGGATTACCGTCATACCCTTCTACTTCATATCCCTGTTTTCGTAGCAAGGCTACATACCAACCTGGTCCACAGCCGAAGTCCGCTATACTGTAAACTTCCATCAGGGAAAATAATCGTAATAATCCAGTTGCCAGTTTATTATCATAACAATGTCCGTTCAAGTTCTCGTTTAACCAACAGCCTTGTGAATTAGTTATAACTTCATTATCTGCAAATAGGTAACGGTTGATATACTCTATGAGCTTGGCGGAAACTTTATTATCTAATTTGCGGGCAAAAAGCCTATTGCTGGTAATGATTTCCCACCAATGAGTTTCGTTAAGAATGATTGGAGAACCTTTTCCGTCCCATAGAATGCAACGTTGATTGTTTTTTTCTACCTTATTTGCGAAAATTGAGTTTAATATTACGGTGTGAAAGTATACCTCGTCCGCAGCGAATGTATATTTTAGCCGATTATAGAAACGTCGATATTTCCGTTTGTTTTCGGTTATATGCTTTGCGCATTCATAGGTTATGGACATCCAGTTGGATCCTCCATATAAATGTTCGAATTGATCAGGTATACGTCTTTTATAACCTATTCGTTTTTGTATAGCAATGAATTTCTCAATGATTCTATATCCTTTATGTGTGTTGTAATCAAACCAATCATTTAGTCGATAGTATACAAACCTGTCATAAGTGCCATGTTCCCATTTTTTTACCGGTAGCTTTATGTATTCAATGAATTCCTTTCCATTGTTTTTTGAAAAAAAAGATTTGATGCCATCTAATTTCTTTATGGGATAATCTTGTCCACTCATAAAGTGAATGTAACCAATTGAATTATCCCTTACAATTTCTTGCAGCAACAAAAGTTCGGCTTTCAGTATATTGAAGCCGCCCCAATTTATTCTATATTTTTGATAAACTTCAGCTATTTGTTGATTGTTTTTAAGTCGTCCTATTTCCTCTTTAGTTATAATACTTTTTTTATCGATATGGATATAGAATTTGAAATCCTCATCGAATAGTTTGATAAGATTCTTCAGTTGTTCTATATCTTTGTGCCAAAGTAACAAAATTGCATGTTTCATATCTTTATTTTATCCAGTCCCATGTTTCAATGTATTTCTTCAATTCATCAGGCTGCATACTGCATACATGACAATATTCTTTTTTGGTTATATATGCCACTTGCTTGTTGCCATCTCTACTATTGTCACCTCGTGGATGATGTAAATGGTATAAGGGTCCTGATATTCTAGTTGGTCTCTTATTTAGAATCAGTAATCTCTTATAACGCTCTGCATCTTCCGGTCCCCATCCTATAAAGTATTCATTCTCCCAGCCGCATTCTTTATACAGTTTGACGTTTACCAGAAATCCTCCTCCTACCGAATGGTAGCCGCACATTAAGGTTTTCATTATGGGGAAGTCTTTTAAAAGACTAATTTTTAAGTTCTTGCAGAAAAATGAAGAGAAGAAATCATTTATTCTCCAAAAGCAACCGTCATAAGGGTATACCATTGTTGCTTGTTCCTCAATAATTCTCCGATAGGCTTTATTTAGCTGAGAAATAGCGACGATGGCATCTGCATCCCAAATAGCGGCTATCTTTGTTGTAGTGCGTGCCAGCATTTGGTTTATATAGTATGTTCTATGAAATGTTGGGTTGTCATCATATATGAAGTGATAAGTAAGTCCTTCAATTGAAGGCAATTTCTTTAGATGCTGTTCTTTGGCGGCTTCCACAATAATATAGTTACAATGGATATGTCGAGCATAGAATTTTAATGCAGCCACCAGATTTCGTTCTCTGTATGGGGAGTCTATACGTACTGGAATGCAGAACGTCAGATCCTTTAAATTTATTTTATTGTTCTTCATAATTATCCTGTTTTGTGTGGGTTAATAAGCCAAATCCCAATCCGCATAAAGTCTCTACAGTGATATTTTCTTTTCTTATTATTTGTGTAGCTTCTGAGTAAAAAGAAGGTCTTTGCTCGTTTAACCGTTTCAGGGCTGCACTGAAAATATCCGGATAGCTATATAATAAGCTGTAAAACCCTAAATTACCTAAAAACTCCAAATAGAAGTTTGCTGTATGATTTTTTGGCAAGTTATTTGTCCTTTTTATAAATACATGGTAGATGTAGTCATCCAATAGTTCTTTGCTTTTAATTTTGCTATATACATTTTCAGCTGATTCTATCAGTTTTTGTGTCTGGTATGAATCGATATGCTCTTTGTTTATTTTTTTTAGAAAGTAGAGAATGGAATGCAGTACTGACAAAGGCATGTCCTTGGGAGAATATATTCCCTTTATTGTACAATGTAGTTGTCTATCACATTCGTCCACCAATGCAAGTAATCTTTCTTCTATGATATATCTTTCGAGCGAATCTTCTTGCTTGAATAACTGTGCCCAGTAAATGCCAATGGAGAATAGATATTCTTTTTCCGGTAAGTAGATTGGCGTTGCAAAACAGTAATTTAAACATTCATTCTGAATGGTACTGTGTATGTTTCGGATAGTGTCATCTTCTTCTAAAATGGCATTATTTGATAAATATTTCATCCCCCATGCTATTCCGGTTTTTCCATCCAATAAGCGATTTGGCATATATTGTATAAACTTAATCACTTCGGGCAGTATTCTTGCGGATAAACTTCTGGCTTTTCCGCAATTTCTATATTCGGAATAGAGAGCCATGAACATGCACATTCCCATTTGCCCGCCTTTTAAGTAAGGCGGTAAACCTTTCCAGTCTTCATTAAGCAATCGCTTATAAATGTCATCAACTAATTCTCTTTTCATATATCACAGTTTTAGATTCAATAATTTTTCAAGCAATTTTTTCTCTTTTGTTACTATAGAAGCTGTACCTTTAACGGTTTTTATCAATGGCAGTTCTTTTCCGTAATTTGTTTTAAGATTGCGTGGCAAAGATATTTCCAATACATAAAATCCGGCTTGATTTGGTACTGGAGATATCGAAACTACGGTTCCGTCTATAAAGCCAAATTCTTGTTCAGGGAAAGCAGGAAAGCGGATAATTGCTCGTTGTCCTGTTTTTACCTTGCCGATTCCATCCATTGGGAGTAGGGCTTTTCCTATTGGTTTTGTTGCATTTTGGGGAATGATGACGAACATAGTTTCACCGCTTTCAACTGTCTGATTCATTTCCCATGGTTGCATAAAGGCTACTGTACCGTTAACTGGACTTACCAACAGGTAGTTTTTTTCCCATTCTGTTAATGCTACTTGTAGGGAGGCTATGGTGTTCAAAAGTTCCGTTTCATGAATTCTGCTTTCCTGCATGTGTTGCAGATAATTATTCCAAGCAAGCAGGCAGGAGGAATAAGTGGTTTGTGTATCTCCCAACTCAGGGATTCTATGGAAAAACAGAATGTCCGTCTGCTCAATTTGCGAACCTTGTGCTTTCCATTCTTTCAGATTTTCCCGTAAATAGAATATGTCTTCTGTTGTTGCGGTATTTTGTATTACGCCGATAATGTCCTTTTCATAGATAACCTGCTTATTCTTTACATACAATTGTGCTATCCTTCCTGCCGTATTTGCGATAATATATGCAGGTGGAGCCTGTGTGGTGAGCGTAAATTCAGCATCTACTGTATCTGGATAGCTAAAAAAAGAACTGCCAACCAGAAGTACGAGCAGGATGCCCAGTAGGACAGAAATGCCATAGCGCAGGATTGAGGATGGAATATGATTCATCACTTCTTGCACTTCCTCGCTCTTCAGTTCAATATCTTTGTGTGTTTCGTTTTCTTCCATACATCAGTATTGTTTCAGCTGCCAAGTTCCAATTGGTTTTTAACTAATTGGTAATACATCCCTTTTTGGGCAGTAAGCTTATGATGAGTTCCTTCCTCAGCTATTTTTCCTTTATCCAATACTACTATCTTGTCGGCATTGCAAACGGTGCTGAGACGATGGGCAACTACGACAACTGTCTTTCCTTGGTAGAACTTGTTCAAATGTCCCATTATCTCTTTTTCATTGTTGGCATCCAGGGCATTGGTTGCTTCATCAAAGAACAGAAATTCCGGATTTTTATATACGGCACGAGCAATGAGTAGGCGCTGTTTTTGCCCTTGGCTGACTCCGTTGCCTTCCATTCCTATTTTGGTGTTGTAACCCAGAGGCAGAGAGTCTATAAAGTCGCGGATATTGGCCACGGTTACCGCATGCTTTAATCTTTCAAGGTCAATTTGTTCTTCACTGACGGTAATGTTATTGGCTATTGTATCTGAGAATATGAAGCCGTCTTGCATTACTGCCCCACTTTTCATTCGCCATAAATGCGGATTAATAGTTTCCAAAGGAGTATCATCCAATCGTATTTCACCTTTTTGCGGGGAATAGAATCCTAACAACAACTTTACCAATGTCGTTTTTCCGCTTCCACTGGCACCAACAATGGCAGTAACTTTCTTTTCGGGTATGTTGAGGCAGATATCATCCAGTACGTAGTCGCGGTCGGAACCGCTATAGCTGAAAGATACATGGTTGATCGTGATGTTTTTCTGGATCGGAAGTATTTGTTGTTTGGATGTAATATCCTGTTCTTCATCTTTTCTTTCATGTATTTCATTTAATCTTTCCAAACTGATTTTGGCGTCTTGCAGTTGTCTGGCAAATCCGATGAAAGCACTTATAGGGCTGTTAAGCTGACCAATGATATAGGTGAGAGACATCATCATACCCAATGTCATTTGTCCTTCCACTACTGATTTGGCAGCTATGAATGAAATGATGATATTGGTTGTTTGGTTGAAAAAGACAGAACCTACTTGTTGTACTTGCCCCAAAGCCAGTCCCTTGACACTGATTTTGAATAATTTCACTTGAATACGTTCCCATTGCCACCGTTTCTGTTTTTCACAGTTGCTCAGTTTTATTTCCTGCATGGCTGTTACCAGCTGTATTAGGCTGCTTTGTTCGCTGGATGCTTGTGAGAAACGTCGTATATCTAATTCTCGGCGATATTTCATGAAACAGAGTATCCAAGCTACATAGAGTGAATTGCCAAGGAGGAAAATACTCAGAATAATTAGGTTGTAATAAGCCAAAATAAAGCCGAAGATGAAGAAATTGACAAATGAGAACAAGGTATTTATGGATGATCCGGTCAGAAATGTTTCTATACGGTTATGGTCGCCAATACGTTGCATGATGTCACCTATCATTTTGGTATCGAAATAGCGTAAAGGCAGCTTCATCAACTTGGATAAGAAGTCAGATATGAGAGAGATGTTTATACGAGTGTTCATGTGCAACAATATCCAACTGCGGATAAAGTCTACAGATAGCTGTGATATTGATATTATCAGTTGCGCTATAAGAATTAAGGTAATGAAATTAAGATTTCCGTCTCGAATTCCTACATCCACCAACGATTGTGTGAGAAACGGGAATATCAATTGCAATAAACTGACGGTTAGCATGCCAAGCATCAATTGCAACAGTTGTTTTTTATAGGGTGTAAGGTATTGTAGAAAGAATGAAAGTTTTCTCTGTTTACTTTCCTGTTCATCTTCTCGACTATAGAATTCCGGTGAAGGTTCCAGAGCCAATGCAGCTCCTTTTTTTTCTCCATCGATTTTTGTAGATAACCAGCATTTTTTTAATTCTTCTTCGTGGTAGGTAACTAAACCGGTTGCCGGATCAGCAATATGGAAAAAGTATTTATTTCTCTTTTTTCGTATCTTATAGCATACGACGAAATGTCTTTGTTGCCAATGCAGAATACATGGAAGTGGCACATCCTCAATTAGCTGTTGAAAAGAAATACGTACGCCTGATGTGCGGAAGCCTATAGATTCGGCGGCATCGCTAATACCCAGCATGGACACTCCTTCACGGGTAATGAAAGAACGGTCGCGCAAGGTTTGCAACGAATAAATTTTTCCGTAATAACGGGAAATCATTCGTAGGCAGGTGGGACCGCAGTCCATAGCGTCCAGTTGGGAGTAATGAGGAAATGCTTTCACTTATCTGTGTTGTATATTGCAAAGGTTATTTTTACCTATCACTAACTCATAATTGGATATGGAAGGACATAAGTCTTTATTAATACATTGTTTACAAGGTGTTTCTTTGCTTCGTACCTTTAGCCAGGTTTCTAGTTCCGTTAGCTCTTTATAGACAAGTTCTTTTAAAGATGATTTTTGTATATTTCCAATAGTAGAACAATTCACATTTGCAAAAACTTCTCCCGAAGGGAAAATTGTTAACTTCCCAAAAAAATTGTCGTTCAAAACTTTATGTCTGAATATCGTCTTTCTGTCGATAGGTTCAACAAGTATATCTTGCAAATCAAAGAAAACGAAATCATGAAAGAAGTTATAGTTACTTCCATTATAAAAAGGTCGAATTTGAATAAGAATGTTCTCAGGCAAAATCAATCTGTCTAATTGTTCCAAATCAGTTTCTGCAGAAACAATCAGATTCCATCGTACCATATCGTGCTGGTATTTCTGCATACTCTCAGCCAATTGGTTATTTAAATCTCCTGAATGAACCAATATTTCTAATATGGAGTTCGTTTGTTGTGCAAACTCTATATACTCATTATTCAGGAAATTATACTCCAAATATAGATGTTTTTTGAAAGTTGATCCAGTAAAGTCTATTGATAAATTGCGAGTATAACGGTTCTGTAGTGGATTTCCCCCTGCCAATAGATTCACTCGCTGAATGCCGCAGACTTGAAACTGATGTAATAGATGAATGTAATCTTCTATTTTCAATGCATCTTCATGACAAGTTGTACAGTGATTCATCTGTCGATAATAGGAAGAACAAGCTGCGCAACTTTGTATGCATGATGAGGGGAAGAACAGGGTTACCTCATGGAGATTTTGTAAAATACGTTCTCCCAATGAGGTCTTATTCTTATCTTCCTTGATACGAATGTCTGTATTAAGAAACAAGGTCGGTTTGAATATATATGGTTTCGCATATTTAAAATCTATTTCTAAACAATCACCAGAAAAAGATTCTCTAATGTCATTTATAAAATGTTTTACGACACTTTCATTCAACGCATCTTCATTCAATTCAACTCCATATCCGTTGGCGGCATCTTCCCACTGGACAAGGATCTGTTGTATGATGGGATGATTTGGACATACTAAATAAGCGGAATTAAGCGTATTATAAATTACTGCCTTATTCTCATTATGAAATAAGAAAGCGTAAGGTTCTAAATAAAACCAATAGTTCATAGTGTTTGATTTATATTAGTCAATAACGATAGATGATAATAATTTCTCGTAATCTCCAGGATGTGATTCTGCATAAGTCAAAAAGGTTGAAAACTCTTTTTTAAGTCTTTCATCAGTTTGGATACTTGGACATATTATTTGTCCATTTTTCTTTTTTAGTAAAAACAAGCATTGACCGCAATTCCTTTTCATGTTACAATGAGTACAGTTTTTGATTATATTTTTATATAGGTAACTATAGTATTTAGCTATGGCGTTACAATCTAAATTCAATTTACCATTTGATAATCGTGCCATAACATTCTCTTGGCCAATCTTTTCGCATGGTAATACTTTTCCATTGACTGTCAGGAATAATTTTCGTTCAAATGGTCTACAAGTTCCTGTTGGGATATATTTCCCATTTTGTTCTGTGTCAAACATGTCCACATAAGTTGAATATCGGTTTCCACTATAATTCATAATTGCCGCATGATATGAAATAGAGTCTGTATCTTCCATATTAAACACATCTTTAATTTTAGAATCATGCGCTATGGCTATTTTAAAACTCTCAGCTTTATCATTAAACATTTGTATGAACTCGTCAATTCTTTCAGGTATGATTCCATTGGTATTAAGTTCTGAAACAATGGGCTTTTTACCAAATATATCATAAATACTGTGAAGACAGCTCTCTATAGAATTACGATTATGTAAAACAGCGTTGAAGTTTACATTCTTTTCAAAGAATGTAGGATAGGAATCTTTTACTTTTTGTATGTTTTTGGTTACTTGCTTAAAAGATGAATTTCCATTTCTATCTACCCGATAACCTGATTGATATTCATTTCCATCAAGGCTGATAAGAAGGGTGAAATCCTTTTGAACTAAAAAATCAATATAACGATCAAGTAGCATAGCATTGGTCGTCATGTTATATTTAAATTTTAAGTTATTTATAGACAAACTTTCCACATAGGCTATTGTTTCTTTAATCAATTTCATATTTAATAGAGGCTCTCCGCCATAAAATCCAATAATAACAGAGTTGTTATGTGAAGTATTATAGTCAGAATGCCATAAATCTGCCAAATAGTCTATTAATATCTTGACATTTGCAAATGTCTGATTACGGGTTTCTCTTTGATCATAATTTGAATAAAATTCTCCATAACCACAATATTTGCACTTGAGGTTACATAAGTCCGTGACCTCTATAAGTAATTGCCGTAGACATGCCATGTTTTGTTTAACTGCTTCCTCTGTGTAGTCCGTTTGAAAGTTTACGGATGCTTTATCAAAGAAGGAGTGATTTTGTAAAAAATGTAATTTACGCATATAATAGTCATTTACTTCTATAGCAGTAGTTGCATTCTTTTCCATAGCTATTTTTAGTGCTCTAGGAGCATATAAAAAGCATTGTAATGTGTCTGAATACATGTATTGATGTTGATTTCCTGTTAGTGGAATTAAAGGGGAGTTATTCATATTCAATTTTATTTTAATGTTGCAATAACCAATATGGGATTACTGTTTTCGTTTATATTTTCTAACATTCTAATAAATTCCTGCTGTTTATTCTCGTCTCTTGTTGTAGAAGTTCTAATTTCTTTTATGTCAATCCAATTATTATCACTATTTGGCTCTAAAACATCAGTCCAATATTTGCCATAAGAGTAATATTCTACAGTGAAGCTGCCTCCGCAAAAATCATTATTTAGAATGAACGGACGTTCCATACGCCTATAGGGGATATTGAACCATGGCACTTTACGTTCTGTGATTTTACCTTGCCGTTTTTGCACCCTTACTTTTTTATTTTGCTTATTATAGCAATAGGTATATATCTTATCCCCTTTATTGCCAAGTAAATAAATGAAGTCTTTAGTTGGGTAATAAGCGGTAATTGTGAAATAGTTAAATGCATTTCTTTCTTTGAACCATTTATGAGTGGCTTCGTAATCCCCTTTTTCTTCTTCCGTGGCGATGATATATTGAGGAATTAGTTCTTCTTTGTCAAAACAGTATTGATAAATGGTATCTGTATCAGGAAATTTGAGAGTTAACTGATTATTATATGTAGCAATGCTAGTCATGTGTTCAGTCCAATAATTAACCATTCTATCCATCTGAGCTCGATTCGCAATAATTTGTTCTTCTTTACCTATATGAATAGGATTTTTAAATATTTTCTTCTTATGAAAGGTACTGTCTACTAAAGCAAAAGACCATAGAGAATCTGCCGTGGTTGGATTATAAAAATTCATGTTTTGTGATATAAAGAAGTTCTTGTTGAACAGTATATGTTGTGTTTCGGAACTCATGAATATATCACTCTGTCTTAGTTTAGTTGCCATTCTTTTAAAGTTTCCTTCAAAATCATATACTAAAATTCCTTTTTCCCCGGAAACAATATAGACTTCTTTACGATTTTCGTCAATGAAGAAATCTGAACAGGTAGCATATTCTTCTGGTCCTTGACCTATTTTTCCTATTTTATTTATGTATTGTCCCGAGCGGGAAAAATGATAGATATAAAAAAAACTCTTTTGTTCTATCCATATATCATGCTCTGTAACATGAAGTCTCTGTATCTCACCAAGGTAAGATTCATCAGTCGATTCTAGCTGGACAAATTCTATATTTGTGGCTACTTCACTCAAAGGTAACGAAGATACTTCCGATATATTCTCAGAGAGGTTAATCATCGGGATTTCTTTTTGTTCTGAAATTATTGTTTGTTGCTTTTTATTGGAACTGCATCCCCAAAGCATACATAATAGTAATATGTAGATATATTTCATGACTTGTCTTATGCAAAATTTGTATCTGCATTATGCCATATTCATGTTTCAAATAAATAAGAAACTTGAATGGCATAATGCGTTTTTAAATAGTACTTATTCCTTAGAATTGAGTGCGATGTAGAAAAAACTACTTGAAGCTTCCAGCTCCAGTTCCTCCGCCACCATCGCCAGGTATTAAGCCACTAGTTCCTCCTTTTACATTTGCGTCTAAATTCGCTTGACCTCTACAAATGCAACAGTTACTTCCGCCCAAAAGGCGATTTAATTCTCTCTCACTGAGTTCAGCTTTATTAAGCTGATTCAGTTTAATTTTACTCAACTTTTTCATGTTTAGATAAAATTAAAGGGTAAATAAATTGTTAATGAACTCTCATGCCATAAAAATGGCTTTATATTGTTTCTCCATCTCAGAAAAAGAATATTTCTTTTGCAAAATTTGACGGGCATTCTTTTTCAATTTTTTCCGAAGCTTCGCATTATTCAGTAAACATAGAGTACTATCTGCAAGGTTTTGCTCAAATTCTTCTGGATTATTTCGATTTCCGATAGAAGCAGTTAGTGTGTTTATCTCATCCCGGAACATACATCTAACTCCAAAGCCGTCAGATGCTACAACCGGAAGTCCATAACTCATCATTTCCAATCCCACATAACTACACTGCTCCGAATAAGAAGGTATAACTCCTATGTCTGCCATCCGATACCAATAGGATAGTTTATCTTTATCCAACATTCCTGTTAATGTAATCTTTACTGTGACTTTATCGGTAGCATCCAATAAATCAGGGGCATTACATAATTCTCCTGCTATAACCAATCGACAATTGGAATCTCTCTTTAATACTTTTTTGAAAGCATTCAGATAAGCAAACATACCCTTAGCTTTACAAATACGTCCTACCATCAAAATGACTTTCTCATTACTATCTAAATGATAGTTTTCTCTCCACTTTTGTTTCATTATTGCAGAGAATCCTTTTTTTATGGTATCTATACCATGCGGTATTAATGTTATTTTTTCTTTCGGTACAAAATAATAATTTTGTAATATGCTACGGGAGTCTTCTGACAGACAAATCACATGGTTGGCTATATGATACTGTTTTACTTCCTGTTGATACAAATTCATGATTCCTATATGTTGAGAAGGAATCCCTACTCTTGTTTTTGCAATTAACTCTCGGAACAAATCAACATTTCCCAATAAGGGTGCTGTCCAGTTAAAGTCGTGAATAATACATATCTGTTTTGATAGAGGAAAATATTTGTGAGTCTCAAACATCAACTTGTCACTGGGCGCATAGTTAAATAGGAAAAAAGTATCTTTCGCATCAACTATGTACTTTTTCAGTATTGAAATAATAGATCCACATTCTTTAAAAGGATTTTTACATAATTTTCTTGGAATAAAGAAAAAATCCAACTCATCTCGTGTGTGAATGCAAAATTCTTCTACATTAGTACGAAACATAACCATGCATATACGTACATTATCTCCCCATTTAGTGGCACATCGTGTAAATTCTTCTAGGAAAATTCCGACACCATTGCCCGAAGATAGTTGATAATCGTTGTAAATGTATACTCTTTTCATACTTAAGTTACTATTGCAGAAAAGGATTCTTATTTATTCTATGAAGAATGTTCCATATAGATTTGTGCCACGAGGAGTTGTAATCGTAATGTGATACATGCCTTGTGAGATATAAAATGCTTCTGTCTGAGATTCTGTAAAAGAAATCGTCCGACTTTCTGTTTCGCCTTCAGAACTGGTAAGTGTAATTGTAGCATCAGTCATAACTATGTAGAATTGCACAAATACAGTATTTCCTTCTATATATACTTTAAGAGGAAATGATAAAGATTTGCTTTGTGGTGATTCACAATCTCCCTTTAACTCAATCGCTTTTGTCTCATTCGAAACTGTGCTGTAGATAGGAACACTGGATAATAGTAAAATCATTAAAATTACTGTTCTCATAATATTTATCTTTTTGATTCTATAGGTGCAAAATTAGATGCAATATACGGGAAAACGCTACGATAATGGAATAAATAATGAGATTTATTAATTTGTTGATATATAGATGATTCTGGCTTTATTGGAATGAGTTGTGAGACAAAATGGAGAATAAATTCATGGCAGAAATGATATCATAAACCAGGAAGGTTCTCATAGATGGCTATATATTCATTCAATATATCAATGCACTTGTCTTTGTTTATAGTGAATATGCCTAATGTATCAGCTCTTTTTTCTAATTTTAAAAATGGGCAGACAATGAAATAATAAGGACGGTTAAAAAAATCATGTATCATGATTTTAGTTTCGGAGGAACAATTTAGGCATGCTTGTAATATACATGCCACTCTGAAGCGTCCGTCTACTAATACTAAATCGTACGATGCTTTTTCTTGAAATGCTAAGGATGAATATAGGGGCCATTGTTTTTGGCAACTGTTATCTATAGGGTATCCCCACTCACCCGTAGTTCCTATGTTGATTAATAACGGTTTTATACGCTTAGTATGTACGGCATACTTAATAGAAGGTATATTTAATAGTTTCTCCTTCCAGAAGGAGGCATCAGACTCTACTACTGTTATTTGTCTGATGGTTTCTATTTCTGTGGCCATCAAAGTACTGTTACCGGAACCAAATTCCAGGTAGTTTTGAGATTGCATTAGTGCTTTTTGTAATAAAACCAGTTCTTTTTCTGTCATCTTCTTTAAAATTGAATTTGTATTATAATGTATGTTTCTCTTTATTATGAGCAAGTGCTATTATAAAATCAATAAAACTCTCTTTACTTCTCTTTATAAAGCCAAATTTCTCACATATCCGACTGATGTACCGCTCAATGCTTCGAGGTTGTACATCGAGAAGTTGGGCGACAGTGTCAAGAGGTAAGCCTAAAGCTGTCAGGTAACAAATCTCTTTTTCACGTCCGGTGAGTGTAGGGTATTTGCCATTTAAACGGATTGCAAAGTTTTGATGGCTGATGTTTAGCCAGTGGTGGAGATTATCTCTATTTGCAGCCGAAGTATATTCTTTTTGTTCTGTAATTCTGAGGAATGTTTGTAATGCTTCGGCATCTGCCGATGAAACGGAGATGTCTTTTGCTCGGAACATAATTTCCAGCTGCTTTATACGTATATCTTTTTCTCTTTTTTCATTCTGTAAGGCTATAATTTTATTCAAAGTTTCACTTTGCTCCAGGCTGTGCAGATTTTCGTTTTCCTCTATCATTATTTGGAGGGTATCTATCCGTTCTTGTAATTTGATAGACTCCTGCTTCCGTTGAGATAACTCTTTTCCTTTCTGCTTCTTATACATTTTCAAGCTATAGAAGTAAAGGAGTATTAATGCTATTACTATTAAGATTCCAATAGCAATAGTGAGATACCAACTCATTCGTATTTCAGCATTTTGCCTGAGGGTGATGGACTTGTCGTATTTTAGTTGTAATTCTCTGATTTCTGTACTCTTTAGTTCATCCCGAACGGAATCAATAACCGCAATGTAATTTTTAAGATATTTAATGGCTTTCTTATATTGTTTATTCTCTTCTGCTTGTTTATATAATGCAGAATAGATATTCACTTTTACATTTAGATCAGAAGTTTTTAAAGCTGCATGTAATAAACTGTCAGCCTTTTCTTTATGCCCCATCTTTACATATAACTTCCCCCATACAGACAGAGCTTTATACTTAAGCTTCCCACCTGAAATCTCTTTTAATTTTTGGAGGTATTTATCAGCTTCCGTATATTCCTCTTTATATATCTTCAGGACTGCTATGTTGTGGTATATATTGCTCTGCTGGGCAGAGTCGACCTTTGAAATTAAAGTCAAAAGTTCAGAGGTATACCATTCTGCACTGTCTTGTTTATTCTCATAATCAAAATGAATAGATATTCCCACCATATTTATCAAGTCATTTACAGCATTGGACGTATATCCTGCACTTTTGTTTATGGCGAGAGATCTTTTATAATATGATTTAGCTATATCATAATTCAATTCCATTTGATTCAAATATCCTAAATCACTATATATTCGTGCAATCAGATGAGTATCTGTCATTTCCGGTATGCACTCCTCAGCTTGTTTATATGCTTGGATTGCCTTTTCGGATTCATGCAACTCATTCAACACACCCCCTTTATACAGATATGCCGCCCCTTTTCTATCGGCATCTTCTTTCTCCTTATAATAATCTATTGTAATATTTATCAGAGAATCTGAAGGTGCCAGGATGTTGCAGCGATATTTTGCTTGTGTCAGTAGCAAAGCATAGTCAGCCTGTTCTTTTCCTTTGAGTTTTTCCGGTGAAGAAATCTGTTCCAGTATCTGTAAGGTAGAATCCGGATTTTCCCATATTTGGGCTTCTGCCAACTCTAATAGCTTGGTAGTATTATCACGCTGACACGAAAAAAGGCATGCACAGCATAATAAGACATATAAGATAGTAGTTTGTCTATTTTTCATAATACTTGATTTGAATGTAAATTCAATAGACAAAGGTGGGAACAATTATTTTATTATATGTTTAAAAAAGGTTCATTTACCTGTTGTAATTATGCCATTTTCCTATTTCCCATCCTGAACTATGTTTTTTCGCTTTTGAAAAGTTTAGATACTGCATAAATTGCCTATAGGTAGTTGGGTGGTTACTTACTAGTAATTACCTAACTACTAGTAAATAATTACTCGTTTACTAGTAGGTAATTGATCTACTAAGACAGTTTGACTTTTTAAGTGAATTAGGCATTGGTATACAAAAAACGCAGAGTGTATTTCTCTGCGTTTTTTTGTTTTTATGAAATGTTATTTATAACTCAATAACCAATGACTCTCTTGGTCCCATTGTCAGCGATTCACCGAATGCAACTGTCTTTCCACTAAGAATATCTTTTCCTTGTTTGGAATCTTTCAATATTTCTTTGTAGAATTTCAAAGGAACAGTAGTTTCGGCATCTGTACCATTCAACATTACGAATACGGTTTTACCTTCGTGCTGGCGGGCATACGCATAAACACCATTCTGTACCATGAACTGCACCATGCTACCTTTGGCGATGACATCGTTTCCTTTACGCCAGTTCAATAAGGTCTTGTAGAAGTTATAGCATTCGTTCTGTATCTTGCTGCGTCCTGCGGCTGTCAGTGCAGTTTCTGTATCGCCAGTCCATCCACCGGGGAAGTCCTTACGAACGTATCCGTCACTCTTGCTCTTCACACCGTTCATCATGATTTCCGTACCATAGTAAAGTTGCGGAATACGGCGGGTGGTAAGTAGCAGGGTAGAAGCTTGTTTCAGCATTGGCAGATTGTCGCCTTCACCCAGGAAGCGGTCGGTATCATGGTTTTCGATAAATGCCAGTACGGAAGCAGGGTTGGGGTAGAGGAAGTCGTATACGAAGCTATTGTACACGCGATCCAGACCTTTGAACCATGTTTCGGTCTGCTCGTTCTTGGCAGTATTGATTTTATCGAAGAAGCTGAAGTCCATAACGGTTTTCAGGTTACTGTTCTTCGGGGCAGAGAGCTTGGAATCCATTTGCCACCAAGCTGTATAAGCCGGTTCGGTAACCCAAGTTTCGCCTACGGTGTTATAGTTGGGGTATTCTTCGTTCAGCTCTTTCATCCAGTTGCTCATGGCGTCATAGTCGGCATACGGATAAGTGTCCATGCGGATACCGTCGATATTGGCGTACTCAATCCACCAGAAGCTATTCTGTACCAGGTAGCGATATACGTGCGGGTTCTTTTGGTTAAGGTCCGGCATAGCGGTAACAAACCAACCGTCGTTCATCTGGTCGAAGTCGTATTGTGAAGTATAAGGATCAACGTGCGGAGTCAGTTTGAAAGAAGTCTGCACGAAGTTCTTTTCATGATCGGGATTGTTGAACCAGTCTTTAGACGGCATATCTTTAATCCATGGATGTTCTACACCGCAGTGGTTGAAGATCATATCCATTACAATCTTGATGCCGCGGTCGTGGCATTTGGATATCAGTTGCTGATACTCTTCGTTGGTGCCGAAACGCGGATCAACTTTATAGTAATCGGTAGTAGCATAGCCGTGGTACGAACCGCCGGTCATGTTGTTTTCCAGTACCGGAGTGAACCAAAGAGCGGTTATACCCAGGTCGGAGAAGTAATCCAGATTTTGCTCGATACCTGCAAGGTCACCACCATGGCGGGCGTTCGGATCATTGCGGTCTACTTTGTATTCGGCCATGCCGGGGATTTGGTCATTGTCCGGATTACCGTTTGCAAAGCGGTCGGGCATCAACAGGTAGAGGGCGTCGGAAGCATCAAAACCTTTGTGTTCACAGCTTTTCTTGCCGCGTGCTTTCAGTTCATACTCTTTGACGATTTTCTTTTTGCCTTGTGCAAAAGTGAGAGCTACTTTACCGGGTTTCACATCTTTCTCCAGGCTCAGGTAGACAATCAGGTAGTTCGGGCTTTCCAGCTTGACAGTGCTGCTCAAAGAAACGCCGGGATAGTTGACAGTAACGGAAGAGTTACCGATGTCTTCACCGTAGACCATAAGTTGGAGTTCGGGATTTTGCATTCCGGTGTACCAAAACGGAGGGTCGATTTTGTTTACGTTCATAGCTGCATACGTACTAAGGGAAAGTAAAAACGTTCCCAGGATAAGGAATAATTTTTTCATGATATTAGCTTTTCGTTATTATATCCGTATTTTGGTGCTAATATAAGCAAATAGCGGAGAAAGCTGCCGCTACTCCGCTATTATATACTTTATAATGTTATGCAAACGTTTTCACTTCTTTACTGTGTCTCTGGAAGTTTCTGTCTTTTTCGTATTTGTTGGTACTGCAATCACTTTCCCCTGAAAGAAGTCATCCACTTTCTTTTTCTCGCGAAGATCTTTCAGCCAAGTTTCGGCCGCACCATAATAAGTACTTAATCCTAATATTACATTTCCTTTATCATCTGTTTCGGGTTGCTCACTGCTGTTTTTGGGACGCGTTTTAAGGAAAGCCTCCAGACAACGTTCTGTATTCTTTTTATCTTTCAACTGATATTGGTAAACATATGCCATGTCATACAAGAGCTTATGATTTTCTATATCATATTTATCATATCTGTCTTGCATCGTTTTGATTTGCTCTTTAGGCATTAGTGCCATTTTATAGCAGTCTGTGAGGCCGACATAGAGGCGTACCATAGCACTATCGGGTGGGGTAGCATATGCCACAGCTTCTTCCAGATATGCAACTCCTTGATCTTTCCATGACGTTTTGGAACAGGAGCGTCCTAAATAATATAGCAGATTCACATTACGCTTATCATATTGGCGAGCTACTTCCAGTATATCATGTGCTTCATAAAACTTTTCTACTGCGTAATAACTGACTCCTAAATAATAACAGGTGGTAAATGTACTGTCCCCTAGGCTTAGTAACTGTTCGTATCTCTGTATTGCGGTCTGATAATCTTTCATCAGGCAGTATGCCAATGCATTTTGTTGATTGACAACAACGTTTGTACTGTCTATCTGGCGGTATTTTTCAGTAGCTTCTATAGCATAATTATAAAATGCTCCTTCGATGTGTAGTCTTGCTGCTTTGGCAGCAGCCAGAAAGTCGTTGGGATATTTTTCCTGTATGTTTTCATAGCATCCCAATGCAGCTAAAATGTCATCTACCCCTTCAAAACTTTGAGCTTGTAGATGTAATGCAACAGCCGAGCTATCTGTTTCTGTAAGTAGACTGCTCTCTCCCAATGCTTCATCGAATTTCCGCTGATTCAGTAATAGAGTAATGTATTGGATACGGGCATATTTATTATCCGGATTCAGGTCCACTGCCTTTTGATAATATTTTAATGCCTGTTTGTTTTTTAATAATGACTTGCAGCACTCTGCTGCTTCAATATAAGCTCGTGGATTCAGAGAATCTTGCATTACGACTTCTTCATATACTTGAAGCGCTTCCCTGTTGTTGCCAAGACTTTTCAGCGCTTTCCCTTTTTGATAGAGTAGGGGAACAGTCGGCGTCTCCTTATCAATAAGTGTCAATGCCGTTTCATAATCATAGTTTGCCATTGCTTCCTGAATGGGGTTGGTGTTTTGTGCCATCAGCAATGAAGAGGCACTGAAAAAGAGTAGAATAAAGAGTTTCCGCATAGTCTTTTTATCTTTAAAGTATTGCTTAATTGGCTGCAAGTTACTAAAAAGATTTACTTTACGAAATATTCGTAGCTACTTTTAGATAGATTAACGAATAAAAATAGCGCCCCTTCAGACGAAGGAGCGCTAAAATATACCGGATGTTTTGAATGGTAAAGATACCACTCAACGCACATGTCTTTTACATCAAGAATCCCAGCAAGATACCGGCAGCTACTGCTGAACCGATTACACCTGCAACGTTCGGACCCATGGCGTGCATCAGCAGGTAGTTAGTCGGATCATATTCCAAACCTACTATCTGAGAGATACGTGCCGAGTCGGGAACGGCAGATACACCTGCATTACCGATCAACGGGTTAATCTTATTATCTTTCTTCAGGAAGAGGTTGAAAATTTTCACGAAGATCACACCTGAAGCGGTAGCAATTACGAATGACAATGCACCCAGACCGAAGATCTTGATAGAGTCGAGTGTCAGGAACTCAGAAGCCTGAGTAGAGGCACCTACTGTCAAACCTAACAGGATAGTAATTGTATCAATCAGCGGACCACGTGCCGTTTCAGCCAAACGACGGGTTACACCACTTTCTTTCAACAGGTTACCGAAGAACAGCATACCCAACAAAGGCAGACCGGACGGAACAAGGAAACAAGTCAGCAACAAACCGATAATCGGGAAGATTACTTTCTCCGTGTGAGAAACTACGCGCGGCGGTTTCATACGGATCAGACGTTCGTGCTTGTTGGTCAACAGGCGCATGATAGGCGGCTGGATTACCGGTACCAACGCCATGTACGAATAGGCTGATACCGCAATCGCACCCATCAGGTTAGGGGCCAACTTGGATGAAAGGAAGATAGCCGTCGGACCGTCAGCACCACCAATGATACCGATTGCACCGGCTTGCATAGGATCGAAACCTATTTCCAAAGCAATCATGTAAGCACCGAAGATACCAAACTGGGCAGCTGCACCGATCAGTAACAACTTAGGGTTGGATATCAGAGACGAGAAGTCCGTCATAGCACCAATGCCCAGGAAGATGAGCGGCGGGTACCATCCGGAGGTCACTCCCTGATACAAGATGTTGAGCACAGAACCTTCTTCATAGATGCCGACTTTCAGCCCGGCTTCCATGTTAAAGGGGATATTACCGATCAGCATACCGAATCCGATAGGAATCAGCAGCATCGGCTCAAATTCCTTGGCTACCGCCAAGTATATGAAGAACAAACCTACCAGGATCATAACGACGTGGCCTACCGTTGCATTGGCAAAACCCGTGTACGTCCAGAAGTCGGCAAGGTTGTTTCCTAAAAATGTGATAAATTCTCCCATATTATTCAATAATTACAAGGTCATTACCTTCGAGAACGGAATCTCCTTTACTTACGTTGATCGCAGTGATTTTACCGTCTTTGTCGGCATTGATATTGTTCTCCATCTTCATAGCTTCGAGGATAATGATGGTTTGTCCTTTCTTCACTGTATCACCTACATTGACTTTGATGTCGAGGATAACACCCGGCAGCGGTGATTTAACACCTGATTTGCCAGTAGAAGGAGCGGCCGGCTTCACTACCGGAGTCGGAGCGGGGGCAGGAGTAGTAGGACGTACTACCGGTTTAACAACCACTTTCGGTGCCTTTTCCATTTCTACTTTGTAAGGGGTACCGTTCACTTCAACGTGAGCGATATTTTCATCGATATCTCCAATGGTAACTTTGTATGTATTACCGTTGATTTTATATTTATATTCTTTCATCGTTTTATCAATTTATAGGTGATTACTTTTTCAGAGGAGTTTCACGCAATGTGTAAATCTTCGAACTCCATGGTGAATAGCTGCGTTTTACACGGGTGATGGTAAGAACGGTGTCCTCCACATCGTGTACATCGCTTTGCATTTCGTGCATAGCCATAGCAATAGCAGCGAAAATTTCTCCCGGAGCTTCGCCCAGTTTCTTTTCTTTAGCTTCTTGCTTATCGGTGATACCCTTAGCCTTCATAGCATTACGTTTACTGAGATTAACAGATACTCTACCGACAACTTTAAATGAAACATAGAGAAGAATCAAACCGAAGAATACAACACTCATGGCGGAGATGGACATACCGATACCGACACTGTCATGTTCTTCAAACTTCTCCATCTTGGCATTGCGGTCAATGGTCTGGTTATTGGTACTTGGAGTGACGTATTTGTCACTACTTCTACCTTTTACTTCCCATTGGTTGGCAGCGTCACTGATGCGGGCATAAGACTCGTTGGCACCCAGCGTACCGGCAGGTATCACAATCTGATCAAGCAATTTCTTGCCGGAGTCATACAAACCAATCCAGTTGGCATTGGCGGCATCCAGTTTGAAGCTGGTGTGGAAAGTACCGCGGTTGGGTTCTCCGTCCGCCCAGAATAATGCATGCTGGCGAGGTTTCACCAGAGTCAGCACATCACCTTTCGGGATGAAATAGGGAATAGTATCGCCAGGCTGGCTGCTGAACTTCAAATAGCAACCTGCAAGATCGGCACTACCGTATGATTTGTTGAATATTTCAATCCATGCGCTGTGTACACCGTAGTCATCCTGAAAGTTGCTTTCATTGGTAATCAGCACTTCATTCAGCAGCAGTTTATTAGTGTCTTTCTTCTCTCCACAGGAAGAGCATACACCTAACATCAGCAGCAAGGTAAAGAATATTCCGATTTTTGTTTTATTCATAATCGTTCTTGTTTTTAGTGTTAAAAGCCTGATTACAAAGGAATATTACCATGCTTCTTAGCTGGGTTGGACAATTTCTTAGTCTGCAACTGTTGCAAAGCGCGGATAATGCGGAAACGTGTGTTACGCGGTTCAATAACATCATCGATGTAACCATACTTAGCTGCATTGTAAGGATTAGCAAACAGCTTGGTGTATTCAGCTTCTTTTTCTGCCAGGAATTGAGCAGGATTTTCCTGTTCCTTAGCTTCGCGGGCATACAATACCTCAACGGCACCGGCACCACCCATAACAGCGATTTCAGCAGTAGGCCATGCGTAGTTCATGTCACCGCGGAGTTGCTTACAGCTCATTACGATGTGTGAACCACCGTAAGACTTACGCAATGTTACTGTTACCTTAGGTACAGTAGCCTCACCGTAAGCATACAGCAACTTAGCGCCATGCAGAATTACACCATTGTATTCCTGGCCTGTTCCCGGAAGGAATCCCGGAACGTCTACCAATGAAACGATAGGAATATTGAAAGCATCGCAGAAACGAACGAAGCGGCCACCCTTACGAGATGCGTTGCTATCGAGCACACCTGCCAGATACTTCGGCTGGTTGGCAACGATACCTACGGACTGTC
>ENA-ORSS01000123-ORSS01000123.1-human-gut-metagenome-genome-assembly--contig:-NODE-123-length-99752-cov-27.823545_pt1 | contig 99752 bp, 92 predicted proteins | sample MGYA00241899_ERZ509162 | MGnify/ENA primary metagenome ERZ509162 (study PRJEB26280, sample SAMEA2338641) | human gut metagenome | biome: human gut; feature: human-associated habitat; material: faeces... | reverse complement strand
GTTGCATTACAAAAATAATTAAACTTGGGATTTACACACTTTTTGAAACACTATCTAAGCATAGGAATAGTATCAATTTAAGATGGGCAAAAGGAACGGTTCCGCTGACCCGTTTTGTCTGACGACACAAGGACGGGCGGGAGTATTGATTCTCCCAATGGGAGTACGGAACCGTTGTACATAAAGCGTGAAATATTTCAGATGCTCCGATCGACAGAGGCTCGCAACACCTTCCACCCGCGGAACAGAATCCACATTCCACACCCTGTAATTTTTGTAAATATACTGAATTTCAGTTAAATTTGTCATATACAATCTGAATATACCTGAAAATTATGGATCAGTTACAGACGATACAAAGCAAAATATATGAGATCAGAGGACAAAGGGTGATGCTGGACCGCGATCTGGCAGAAATGTATCAGGTTACAACAGGTAATCTGAATAAGGCAGTCCAAAGAAATATCAAGCGTTTCCCGCTTGACTTTATGTTTCAGTTAACTAAGGAAGAATTTGAAGAACTGAAGGCAAACTTGATATTCCAAAATGGAAGATCAAACTGGGGAGGAACCCGTAAGTTTCCCTATGCTTTTACCGAGCAAGGGTTGGCAATGCTTTCAGGAATATTGAATTCTGATATAGCTATACAGGTAAATATAAATATCATGCGTGCTTTCGTTGCGATGAGGCAACTTATTTCCAATCCTCCGACGGATAAAAGCTCGCTGCTTCAAAGGGAAGTAAAGGAGTTGAAAGAATATATTGAAGAAATGTTTGCTGATCAGAACGATATTAACGAGGATACCCGGACGCAACTTGAATTGATTAACCGGACACTTGCAGAATTGCAGGTGCAAAAGAAACTGTCCTCAACTCCCCGCAGGCCCATTGGGTTTATCAGGCCAGAAGAAAATGATTGATCTGCTTTGGTTTTAATACACAGAAAAAATTAGCTATAAATAATTCAGAATATCATGCAGTCAGGGAAAGGCAGGAACCGGCGAAGCCAGGGAAGCAAAGTTTGAAAAAGTAATTCTTATAACAACCACAAATGTGCCGTATCCACAAGGAAATACGTAGATTTAATTAGAAAATGCAACTAAAGTAAAAAAATGCTGTTGAAAACTTTCCTACAGCAATTAGTCAAAAATTCCTACTTTAGTGCTGCAATGAAAAATAAAAATCATTTGACCGAGGTACAAAGATACCGAATAGCGGCCCTTTCCTCTATATCACATCGTAAACATCCTGTAACTGGCAAACAGATCAATATTAAAAACAAGGTATCCATAGATCAGTGTCCTAATCTGATATAACGCCATTTTGTATGTTATTTAAACGGCAGCGTTGCCGGAAGCCCTGCTCCAGTCCAAGCTCCAGTTCCAACTCCAGTTCGGGTCCCATTCCCAGTCTGTATAATCCGGATAATGAAAGAAGCTTGCAAAATAGACTACCAATGAAAAAACGATATAAGCGATAGCTGTAACTGTTCCCCACCTTTTCTTAGCGCCTTTTTCTTTACTCCACAAACGCTCATAGTGCTCTCTTTTGCTTTTGGATAAAAAATAATTGGCGTTAATCAATATGAAAAATAATCCTATTGCACAGAGTATCCAATTATTCATATTAAACCTGATTATAAATGGAAGCAGTGATGTGATATTGAAGGTTTGACACATCGATAGTAACAAGATTGGAGTCACGTAGTAATCCTGCCCTTCAACCTTTTTATAGGGTCTTGAGAATTTATAGTATAAATATCCGAATACATTCATCAGCTGTGCTATTTCTGTTATTTAAACGGCAGCGTTGCCGGAAGCCCTACTACGCCCATCTCCAACTCCAGTTCGGATCCCATTCCCATCCTGTATAATGCAGATCATATGACATACATGCAAGGTAGGTTGTATATGAAAAAACGATATAAGCGATAGCTGCTACACTTCCCCACCTTTTCTTAGCACCTTTTTCTTTACTCCACAGATGTTCGTATTGTTCTCTCTTACCCCTGGATAAAAAGTATATGAAATTCATTAATACAAAAAACGCTACTATCCCACAGAGTATCCAATTATTCACATTAAACCTGATTATAAATGGAAGTAGTGACATGATATTGCAGCCTTGACACATTGATAGTAACAAGATTGGAGTCACGTAGTAATCCTGTCCTTCAACCTTTTTATAGGGTCTTGAAAATTTATAGTATAAATATCCGAATACATTCATCAGCTATCATTGGTATTTATTTAAACGGCAACGTTGCCGGAAGCCTTGCTACGCCCATCTCCAACTCCAGTTCGGGTCCCATTCCCAGTCTGTATACCCCAGATAATAAGGTATACTTGCAAAGTTAGCTGCCAATGAAAAAACGATATAAGCGATAGCTACTACGCTTCCCCACCTTTTCTTTGCGCTTTTTTCTTTACTCCACAGACGTTCGTATTGTTCTCTCTTGCCCCTGGATAAAAAGTATATGAAATTAATTAATATAAAAAATGCACCTATTGCAAAGAGTATCCAATTATTCATATTAAACCTGATTATAAATGGAAGCAGTGATGTGATATTGAAGGTTTGACACATCGATAGTAACAAGATTGGAGTCACGTAGTAATCCTGCCCTTCAACCTTTTTATAGGGTCTTGAAAATTTATAGTATAAATATCCGAATACATTCATCAGCTATCATTGGTATTTATTTAAACGGCAACGTTGCCGGAAGCCCAGCTCCAGTCCAAGCTCCAGTTCCAACTCCAATTCAAGTCCCATTCCCATTCTGTATAATACGGATGACAAAGGGCAGTTGCAAAGTACACTACCGATGAAAAAACAATATAAGCAATAGCTGCTACGCTTCCCCACCTTTTCTTAGCGCCTTTTTCTTTACTCCACAGACGTTCGTATTGCTCTCTTTTGCTTTTGGATAAAAAATAATTGGCGTTAATCAATATGAAAAATAATCCTATTGCACAGAGTATCCAATTATTCATATTAAACCTGATTATAAATGGAAGCAGTGATGTGATATTGAAGGTTTGACACATCGATAATAATACGATTGGTGTCATATAATAATCCTGCCCTTCAACCTTTTTATAGGGCCTCGAGAATTTATAGTATAAATATCCAAATACATTCATCAGCTGTGCTATTTCTGTTATTTAAACGGCAGGGTTGCCGGAAGCCCTGCTACGCCCGTTTCGATTTGTGATTTCAACACGGTTTCCGCATGTTTTTTGACTAGTGGTTTTAAAAGAAAATATCCGCCGGAAATCACCCAGCCATATCCCGGAACAAAACCCACACCTCCCATAATAACATCCATCCCCGAATCCAGCATTCCCAACTCATCGTCATTCTGACAGGCAATCGAAAATCGGTAGCCAGAGCATACTATTCCAGCAAATCCGCATACTCTTCCTCCCCATTTTAAATAAGGAGCAGCCCGGGGGAAAAAACGTGACGCATTCGGAATTTTATCGGTCAAAGCCTTTTTTACCAATGGAGAATCCGCGGCACCATTCCACATTTTGCTGCGGCTATCGACCATCATTTTTGTATGGTTCAGGTTCATCAGCTCAAAATTGGTACTGAACTGTACCGCCAGACTGGAGTTGTAGGCTGCCCTCCCTGCTGCCTGCCCCGCACTGCACAGGATACCGCCGACCCCGGCCCAGAACTCAAGTATGTCTATCCAGGTTTTGTTATCACCCATGGTGCTTTTTGAAGAAGGCACTGAATTCAAGCCAAACGCCATGCCTAAATCTTTACCAAGAATCTGACACTCTTCTTTGAACACACCTCCGGTATCGTCTTTTACCTCTACCGAGATTTGCAATGCCACCTGATTCGCGTCCATTTGGCTCCCGACAAAATCGATATGACAACTTCCCAGTCCTTTGGGGTAGTGGATAAGGCGATTCTGTCCGGCATAAACTGTAACCGTTCCGTCTGGATTTTCCCGGACCAGGGCTTTCCTGAAAGCATCCCTGAGTGGCGCCAGGCTGTCGATAACGGCTTTCATCGAATTGTCGACCTCATATCCCCATCCGCCGATACAATGCATCTCGTCCTTTGGTATATGAGCCGATCCCGAATGATAGCCACACCAATGGCTGGGATATAGCATTACGGCCTTCGGATATACATATCCCAGGCCGATCACATAGCCTGTATAAAAGTTCCCGTCGGCAGCACTGTACCGGCATTTATACTCCTCCGGAGTAATATATTCTTTCCTGTATCCCATAACTGATTGCTTTAAACCCAATGATTATCAAAACTAATTCCGTTTATCAGTATTTCATCCGGAGAGATGTGCAGAGTAGTGTTCAGCCCTCCTTTACCCGAAATATTACGCAGAAAATTCACACAATATGCGTTCATAAACTCTATCCGCAGAGGGGCATTTGTCGTTTTGGAGCGAAAAACAACCTCTCCGTTTTTGGGGATGGAACTCATTGCCCATCGGTGGATACTGTCAGGTAAAGTTTGTGCCAACCCGATCAGCATCCGTCCCCCACGCACCTCGTCCTGCGGTTGCCCCTTGTAATCAACAGCCTGGCTGAAACTGACATTGAACTGGCTCATTTCGTACTCTCGGCCATCAAGGATAAACCATGCCGTCAGGTCGCTATCTATAAGTGGTAAAGAAAATAATCCCATAATTTCTATTTATCAATTGTCCAACGATTCTCGAGGGCGGTTTCGCCCACTTTGATTTTCCGTGCCTGGAGGGTGATTTTTGTCTGTATATAAGACTTGCCTTCCTGGGTGAATCTCACCTCAAGCCCCACACAGGCCGCCTGTTCGAAGTGAACCTTCTCCAGCGGTTCGTCGTTGTCGTTGCAAATCACAACCACTCCGTTCTCATATTTGCCTGATTTTAGCATCCAGCGCAGCATATCATCCTGCGGCAGACCGCTGTAGACCAGATGGATCGAACCACTACGCACCTCATTCTGCGGCTTGCCGTTTATGTCCGTTCCTTGTGAGAAACTGTAACTGCAACTTTCCAATTCATAACTCTCCCGGTACAACCCCGAAATACTGGAGTCGTTCAGGGTACCGATTCTTAAAAAACTCTTGTGTCCAAACATCACTTTATAATTTTTGTTTTATGTTATATCGTCTCTGTCCTCCCGGTCAGGGCAAGTCGTATTTTCTGCCGGTATTTGCTCCCTCACGTATCATCTGGAGATCGGACGGCGGATGTGGCTGCAAATTGTGGGCTGCCACACGCTTCGTATTTTGGCGTAAAGCTACAGCGGGCAAATTTACGCTTCGTTGTGTCCGGAATTTCAAGGCTGATTCTCTGTTTCCCGGGCAAAGCAATCTCGTTTTTCATCCGAATTCCGGACATCCGAATCGCCCTGTGTTCGTGGTCTTTGTCACAACCTTTCCGTATCGGGGAATTTGAATGGGCTTTTTGACACAAGCTGTTACCGTGAAACACAATCCACCGGCAAATATAACGGATATGTTTCATGTAAACAAATGTATTTATACTTGTATGGGTTTATTGTTTAATTTTATACGAGTAAAACAGAGGGTGTATGTATGGTATTTATTTGATACTTTATTTGAAATCAAATATTTGCGTTTTTGTCGATTAAGCAAATATATTTGTATTTAATTCTATTGTGTTTTATGTAAGATTTAACTGTGAATATGAAAAGCCCGTTAAAAATACGGGAAAGAAAAACCTCATAATGTTCAGAGAACCTGAATTATTTTGATCCTGTTTCCTAAGTGTATATGAACCTTTTTTTCTATTTCTTGTAAAAGTCCGGCTCTAACTTTTTCCATTTCTCTGCGTACTATTTTTACGATAATGCTTTGTTTTAATGATGAATACTATGAGCACGAAGAAAAAAACACAAAAGGTAAAGCCGGAGATGACAGATGCCGAGAGAATCCGGGAAGACGAGAGGTTGCGCGAAGCGTATGAAGATACTTTGGGGGAGATATTGGAAAACGACGACGAAGATGCCAGGGATAACCTGGCCGATTATATGGATGAACTGAAAGAGGAATCGGAAAATGTCGGACGCCCTCCACAAACAGATTGATGTTACGATAAAAAACAGTAAACAAACGGTTTCGTTGGGCTATTTTCTTTACAGGGAAATAGCCTGTTTTTACTTTCAGTTATCCTGTCGCTTGGAATTGGAACTTATTAAAAGAAAATTTAATTTTGAAGGCTTGATGCGGAGGGTACAATATTATATAGTGGTGTGACAAATTTATGGGAAATCAGATAACGATATATACGGATGGCGCTGCCAGCGGAAATCCGGGGCCGGGAGGATTCGGCGTGGTATTGATGGCCGGACCTTACCGGAAAGAATTGATGGGTGGGTTTCGGCTGACGACAAACAACCGGATGGAATTGCTGGCTGTCATCGTCGGGCTGGAGGCTTTGAAAAACGAGGGTGAGGAGGTAACGATTTATTCCGATTCCCGTTATGTGGTAGATGCCGTTGAAAAAGGATGGGTATTCGGTTGGGAAAAAAAAGCATTCAACGGAAAGAAAAATCCCGATTTGTGGAAACGCTTCCTGTTAATTTACCGGAAACATAAGGTTCGTTTTGTTTGGGTGAAAGGACATGCCGATAATCCGGAGAACGAACGCTGCGACCAATTGGCTGTTTCTGCGTATAAACGTACTGATTTACAGATAGATTATTTTTATGAAGCTGAGAATAAGAATACCTGATAAATTTTTACTTAAATGCTAAAAAATATTTCATTTTTTAGCTTTGTAAAAAATTTTAATTATTACATTTGTAACGATTTCGACGGAGGTAGGTGCTGTTGAATTAAGAACAATTTAAAATTAAATTCTGCAATGAAAAAGATATTAATAGTCGGTGCAGGAGGACAGATCGGATCCGAACTGGTTCCTCATTTGAGATCTCTTTATGGGAATAATAATGTCGTGGCTGCTGATATCAGCGCTGAAAAATGTAAGGCACTGGCTGAGGCCGGACCGTTTGAGGAATTGAATGCCCTCGACGGGGAAAAATATACCGCTATTGTAAAGAAATACGGTATTGATACGATTTTTAACATGGTTGCTTTATTGTCGGCTACCGGAGAAAAAAATCCGAAATTGGCATGGGACATTAATATCGGAGCATTGACCAATTCATTGTACATTGCAAAGGATAATAATTGTGCCGTATTTACACCGAGCTCTATCGGCGCTTTCGGTAAGGATACGCCGAAAGATAAAACACCGCAGGACACGTTGCAGCGCTCCAATACGACGATTTATGGGGTATGTAAAGTGACCGGAGAATTGTTGAGCGATTACTATTACAACCGTTTCGGTGTGGATGCCCGGAGTGTACGTTTCCCGGGATTGATTTCCTATGTGACGCTGCCCGGTGGCGGTACAACCGATTATGCAGTAGAGATATATTATGATGCAATCCGTAAGGGTTCGTTTACCTGCAATGTAAAGGCTGGCACATATATGGACATGATGTATATGCCGGATGCTTTGCGGGCTGTCGTTGAGTTGATGGAAGCTGACCCGGCCAAATTGAAGCACCGGAACAGCTTTAACATTGCTGCGATGAGTTTCGAGCCGGAACAGATCGCTGCGGAAATTCGCAAACATATTCCGGATTTCAAAATGGATTATCAGGTAGATCCCGTAAAACAGGCAATTGCCGACAGTTGGCCGAACAGCATGGACGATTCATGTGCTCATGAAGAATGGGGATGGAAAGCTGAATACAACTTGCAGAATATGACGACGGATATGCTTGTTAAGGTAAAAGAAAAATTCGATGCAGGATTGATAAAATAAGACAAGTTACTTTTATAAGTAATTGTTCGAAATCAAGTATATAGTTCAGTACTTTAAGTGTCTGTACACAAAGAGACTGCAAAACTATTGAATAAGTCAACAGACTTATACGAAAACCGTTTGGAAATTTTCCGGACGGTTTTTTTATGGCTTTAGGAATACTTCGGTGAAAAAAGGAAGATGTTCCGGGAGAGAATGGATTTTTTTCTTTTTTTGAGTACACTCTGTTTTTTAATCATTAAATTTAGGGCATCGAAATCCGAGAGTACGATCGGTTGTTGAGTCTGGCCCTTTAGGAAATGCCGTATGTGCCATAGCCTGCTGACTTCCAGCCTTTGTCTTTCGGCAAAATTTATGAATATGTCGAAAAATAAGAAAAAGGGAGAAGCGATCATTGCTAAGCCCGAATTGAGGAAGAGATTGGGAGAATTGTTTGAACAACATCCCGGCTCATGCTATAATTACAAGCAGGTGGCAAAACACTTGGAAGTGAAGAATATGGAAACGAAGCGGTTGATCGTAGAAGTGTTGGAGGAGATGCGCGATGCCGGAGAGTTGTTGGAGGAAACACCGGGGAAATACAGGAGTAAAGCGATAGGTTCCTATGTCACCGGGATTGTTGATCTCACGGCGAAGGGTGCCGCCTATATCCTTTCGGAAGAGAGCAAAGACGACATATTTGTCGCATTTCCGAATTTACGCCATGCGCTGAATGGAGATAAGGTAAAAGTATGGGTATATGCCCGCAGGCGTAACAGCCGTCCGGAGGGAGAAGTGGTGGAGATTCTGGAGCGGAAACGGACGACGTTTGTTGGTATTATTCAGCGTTCGAAAAACTATGCTTTTCTGATGCCCAGCGGTAAGCAATTACCTTACGATGTCTTTGTACCGTTGGCTCAGTTGCATGGAGCCAAAGACGGGGATAAGGTGGTGGTAGAAATTACCGAATGGCCGGAAGCCCAGAAGAATCCTGTCGGAACGGTTATACAAGTATTGGGAAAACCGGGGGATAACGATACGGAAATGAATGCTATTATGGCGGAATATGAGTTACCGGTGGCCTTCCCGACAAAAGTGCTCAAAGCTTCCGAACGTATTCAGATGGAACTGCCGGCTGATGAAGTCGCCCGGCGTAAGGATTTCCGGAAAGCAGTGACCTTTACGATCGACCCGAAGGATGCAAAGGATTTCGACGACGCTTTGTCGGTCAGAAAAATCAAGAACGGGCTTTACGAAATCGGGGTGCATATTGCTGATGTCAGTTATTATGTAGCTCCGGATACGGCTTTGGACAAGGAAGCTTATAACCGTGCGACCTCTGTGTATCTCGTTGACCGTACGGTTCCGATGTTGCCGGAGAAATTGTCGAATGGCGTATGTTCGTTGCGTCCGGATGAAGAAAAACTCTGTTTTTCCGCCGTTTTCAAGATGAATGATAATGCCGAAGTGTTGGAGCAATGGTTCGGACGTACGGTAATCAAATCGAATCGCCGCTATACCTATGAAGAGGCGCAGGCAATCATCGAAGGGAATGCAGGCGACTATAAGGAAGAAATACTGCTGTTGAATGATCTGGCACAGAAATTACGGGCAGAACGGTTTAAAAACGGAGCTCTCGATTTTGATCATGTTGAAGTGAAATTCGATCTGGACGAAAAAGGAAAACCTTTAGGGGTGTATTTTAAAGAGTCCAAAGAAGCCAATAAGCTGATCGAGGAATTTATGCTGCTGGCCAATAAAAAGGTTGCGGAGAAGGTCGGAAAAATAAAAGGGAATCAGAAGGAAAAGACATTTGTATATCGTATTCACGATAAGCCTTTCGATGAGAAGCTGGAAGAATTTAATAAATTTATCGGCCGTTTCGGTTATGGATTGAAACTGGGAAGCCGGAAAGCGTTGACCTCTTCAATCAATGGCCTGATGCAGAAAGTGAAGGGACGTCCCGAACAGAATATGATTGAAACTCTGGCTGTACGTACCATGGCAAAAGCGGTTTACTCGACCATGAATATCGGACATTACGGTCTGGCTTTTGAGTATTACACCCATTTTACGTCGCCTATCCGCCGCTATCCGGATGTAATGGTGCATCGTTTGCTGCAACGTTATCTGGACGGAGGACGTTCGGCCAACCGGGACCGTTACGAAGAATGGTGCAAACATTCGTCGGAAATGGAACAGTTGGCGGCAAATGCCGAACGGGCTTCCATAAAGTATAAGCAGGTTGAATACATGTCGGATAAAATCGGTCAGGATTTTATCGGGACGATTTCAGGAGTTACCCAATGGGGATTTTATGTGGAATTGGACGATTCGAAGTGTGAAGGTCTGGTGTCCATAACCGAACTGGAAGACGATTATTATGAATTCGACGAGAAAAATTATTGCATTGTCGGAAGGCATCACGGGAAGCGTTATCAGTTAGGAGATAAAGTGAAGGTAAGGGTAGCAAAGGCGAATCTGGTTGCCCGGCAGTTGGATTTTGTTTTGGCTGAGGTGGTGAAAAAACAGGAACGTCAGATGCGGGAAGAAAAGTGGGAAAAGAGAGAAAAAAGAGGGAAAAAGAAAAATAAAGGAAGAAAATAGTTAAATTGAAAATAGATTAAGTTGTGGTTTCTTTTAGTGTCTGTTTGCTGATATTGATTGTCGGCTATTTTGTGTATGGAAAATACGTAGAGCGGATATTCGGACCTGATGCAAAGCGGCAGACTCCGGCTGTGACCAAAGCTGACGGAGTGGATTATATCCCGTTGCCGACCTGGAAGATTTTTATGATTCAGTTCTTGAATATTGCTGGTTTGGGACCTATTTTCGGTGCGATTATGGGAGCGAAATTCGGGACGGCGTCCTATTTGTGGATCGTTCTGGGCAGTGTTTTAGCTGGAGCCGTGCATGATTATTTTTCAGGGATGTTGTCTATGCGTCACGGAGGAGAGAGTTTGCCCGAGATAATCGGACGTTACCTGGGAATGACGACAAAGCAGGTGATGCGGGTGTTTACGGTGGTGTTGATGATACTGGTAGGAGCTGTTTTTGTGGCCGGGCCGGCCGGACTTTTGGCGAAACTGACACCCGATTCTTTGGACACGACATTCTGGATCATTGTTGTATTCCTTTATTATATTTTGGCTACACTTCTGCCGATAGATAAGATTATCGGTAAGATTTATCCGGTTTTTGCCATAGCTTTGTTGTTTATGGCCGTCGGTATTTTGGTCATGTTGTATGTCTATCATCCGGCTTTGCCCGAATTGTGGGACGGCGTCCAGAATACACATCCCAACGCTGCGGCTTTGCCGGTATTTCCGATTATGTTCGTGAGTATAGCCTGTGGTGCGATTTCGGGCTTTCATGCTACCCAATCGCCGATGATGGCCCGTTGTCTGAAAAATGAGACGTATGGCCGGCCGGTGTTTTACGGTGCGATGATTACAGAAGGTATTGTGGCTTTGATCTGGGCGGCAGCAGCAACCTATTTTTATCATGAAAACGGTATGGGGGAAAATAATGCCTCCGTCATTGTTGATGCGATTACGAAAAACTGGCTGGGGACCGTAGGCGGCGTTCTGGCGATTTTAGGCGTGATTGCAGCACCGATAACCTCGGGAGATACGGCTTTTCGTTCCGCCCGTTTGATTGTGGCGGATTTTATGCATATGGAACAGAAAAGTATCCGCCGGCGTTTGTATATTTGTATTCCCATGTTTTTGGCAGCGATTGCCCTGTTATTGTATAGCATGGAGGATGCCGCGGGCTTCGATATGATCTGGCGGTATTTTGCCTGGTCCAATCAGACACTTTCCGTGTTTACATTATGGGCCATAACGGTTTTTTTGGTCGTATCCGGAAAAAATTACTGGATTACACTCATTCCGGCATTGTTCATGACATGCGTATGTTCTACCTACCTTTGCATTGCGCCTGAAGGTTTCGGACTTCCGCATGCGCTGTCTTATTATGCGGGGCTGGGATGTGCTGTTGTTGCCATCATTTGGTTTGTAGCCTGGAAAACCAAGGGGAGCAGAGGCAAGCGATGGTCGGAAAATCGTTTTTGGGATAACAAAACAGATAGCTGAATAGATAAATTTAATCGTAATATGACGAAAAAAAAGCAGATTATTTTTTCTTCTCTTTTGGGGATTATTTTATTGTTGGTGATTTTTATGCCGAAACGCTGGACACCTGTCGAATCGTTGGATGAGGTCGATATCGTCGATTCGTTGGAGGTGCAGAAGATCGTTTATAAATATGGTATTCCGTTGAATGATTATGAGGTGGATTACGGCGTTGTAAAACGCAATCAGAGTTTATCGGTTATTTTGGAGACACATGGATTGACGGGCCGTCAGGTGCATCAGCTTGCTCAAAACTCGAAGGGCGTGTTCGATGTCAGAAAAATCCGTGGCGGTCAGTCGTATGCTTTCTTTTCGACAAAAGACAGTATTCCCGAACCGGTTTATTTTGTGTATGAGGCCGATCCCCGTTCCTATGTCGTTTTCGATTTACGGGAAAACGGTAAAGTTACCATCGGGAAATATCCCGTAGAATGGATTCCCAAATCTGTTAAAGGAAAAGTCGAATCGTCTTTGTGGAATGCCATGGTGAGTTGTAATGCAGACCCCTTATTGGCCGTCGAGCTATCCCGGATATTCGGCTGGACAATCGATTTTTTCGGCCTGCAAAAAGAAGATGAATTCCGGGTGCTTTACAAGCAGGAGAGTGTGGAAGGACAAGAGTTGTCTAATTTCAGTATTGTGGGTGCGGTATTCGTCCATGCCGACAGTGCGTATTATGCGATCCCTTTTTTGCAGGATGGGGAAGTGCTCTTTTTCAATGAGCACGGTAAAAGTCTGGAAGGGGCATTCCTCAAGGCTCCGCTCGATTTTTTCCGGATATCTTCCCGTTTCTCCAATAGCCGCTACCATCCGGTGTTGAAAATCTACCGGGCTCATCATGGGGTCGATTATGCCGCTCCGGTGGGCACTCCGGTGTATGCAATCGGTGCGGGAACGGTGATAGCCAAAGGCTATCAGGCTAAAGGAGGAGGAAACTATTTGAAAATCAAACACAATGGGACGTATGTGACGTGTTATATGCATTTGTCCCGTTTTGAAAAAGGAATCAAAGTCGGTTCGAAAGTGGCTCAAAAAGAAGTTATCGGTTATGTCGGTAGTACAGGATTGGCAACCGGACCGCATCTCGATTTCCGGGTGTATGAAAATGGGAAACCGATCAATCCGTTGACCATTAAATCACAGCCCAAGAGTCCGGTAAAACCGGAAAATCTCGCCCGTTTTACTATTTTGAAGGATACGATTATCGGACAGTTGAGACAACTTTAATCAGAATTTGACTTTTTTGTCGTTTTCTCCGGTCACTTTATAGTAGTGCCAGGTACCGCTGCGGAGTCCCTTTTTATATTTGCCTTCACAAAGGAGGTGGCCCGTTGTATAATAGAAATGGGCTGTCCCATGACGTTTGCCCCGCCGGTACTCCAGTTCCGTGCGTAAAATGCCGTCCGGAAAATATTCCCGGTAGGTTTTGATATTCCCGCGGTCGTATTCGATCTCGGCTTTAAGTTTGTCGTTGTCGTAAAACAAGCGGGCTAACCCGTTGGCTTTCCCGTTGTCAAACGGAACCTGGCCTGCAAGTCGGTTGTTGCGGTTGTAAATGTTCCAGAAACCTTCCGGAGCACCGTCTTTCAGGCGTCCTTTCATAATGAATTTTTCCGACTCCCAGGTGTAATCCGTAAGGGTGCTGATGAGAATACTGTCGGGAATGGCCGGAAGGTAACGACCGGACTCAATTTCGTCTGCCAATTGCTCGAAATTTTCGTTGATCTCTTTGATTTCGTAATCTTCTGGAGCGTTGAGATTATAACGGGCAACGATACGGGTTTTAAACAATCCTTCGTCTTGAGTCAGTTCCATACCGAATTGTTCAAAGCTTAAAGCTGCGTTTCGGTTGGAATTTAGTTCTTTGCGCGATTTTTCGGGTATGGATAAATAGAGATAGCGATAGAGATTCGGCATATTGACGTACAACTGGATATTGGAATCGTTATCCAATTGTGTATTTAAGACATTGTATTTCTCACTGTTAGCTAAAGTTTGTCCGAGAATGTATTTTTTTATTGTCGTCGTCAGGGCTGCGGGGGAATTACTGAATAAAACATAATCTCCGATTATGGTATAATAAGGTTTTTCCAGCCTGTCGAACAGTCCTCCGGCGAATAAGCGGAAGAATCCTTTCAGGCTAAGGTAATTGATGGTGTATCCGTTGTAATTGATGTTTCTGAATTTAACCGGAGTGCGGAGCCGGATCTGTTCGGAAAGGTAATTCAGCTGGTCTTGGGCGTAGTCGATGTCTTTACTGTGAATGGCCAGAATAACGGTTTGCATCGGTTGTTCGCCGGCACACTCCGGTTTGATTAAGGCAATTTCATTGCCGATCCAGGAGGTGAAAATATCGAGTACGTCGATTTTTAAAAATTTGTTGAGTTTTTGCAGGGAAGCATCATACGTGTTCCATTGACCGGGATTTTGGGTACGATAATTGTCGGTCAGTGCTTTTTTTAAATCGGCAAAAGAACTGTAGCAAAAGGAAAGATAAGAGGCTGTATTGTCCCCGGCGATTTCCTTGATATGAGAGGTACCTCCTCCGATGCTCTTTATCGCGTTTAAAATAGGAGAATATGCGGTGTCCGGTAAACTGCATCCTGTAAAAACGATCTCTTCGTTTTTCAGATTTACAGATAAAAAAGTGCTGTCGAGAAAAGCTGTTTCGTTTTTATCCGTCAGTGCGGAAATATCGCTTCCCAGCCAATGTCCTAATTCCCGGTGGTTAAGATAAAGGGTGATGTCGTTTTTATAGTTTTCTGTTTTCTGCTTTTTGCGGTCTTCACAGGTTTTCACCGATTCTTTTACCAATTCCTCGGAAAGTGATCCGATAAGCAAATTATCCTGAAAAGTATAATAAAATATATAGTTCTCATATAGTAAACGGTTGATACGATTGGGTTGTTTACTGATTCTTAAACCGTAGTCCTTTATCAGCGCCGGAAGAAAGTCTTCGAACGTTTTGATAACATTCAGCTTTTGCAGATCGCATACGTAGAGAAAATCGTATTTCCCGCTTGGGAGACGGTGGCAGGAAAGGGCGAACGGACGATCCGTGACCAGCGAGCGTAAAGTGGGGTATACGCCGGCCAGGGAGTCGGCAAGCTCGATGTTGCGGTGGTATTCCTGAAAATAGGGATAGTCTTTCAGGGATTGCCAGATGGTATTGGGTTTTAATTTATTATAAACATTATTGAAAGACGGAGTCCGGACAATAAACAATGCATTGGCAGGAATAGCCATATTGATGGAATAGCGGCGTGCATCGCGGAAAATGGCAAACCATACGAGAACTGCGATTAGTACCACACTGGCGGATAAGATGATCAGACGCTTTTTCATAATTTAGAAATTTGGCCGCAAGACACATTTAATTGCAGATCGTAAATTTACGATTTTAGATTGAACCCACAATCCGGTTGTTAAAGTATTATAGATTATATTCATAATCTCTCTCTGCAAAAAAGAGGAATCGAAAATCATAAATCATTGTACATATAAATTGTAAATTTTAAATTGCTTGACAAAGGGATTCGTTGCCGGATTTATTTAATCTAAAATTTAAAATCGTAAATCTACAATTAAAATATACCTTTGTGTCGGATTCGGATGAATCATCGCCGGCCTCGGTAACGTACAATAAGGGGCAGGTTTTATTTGTCAATTCGTAATTGAACGATTATGAATTTGTATTTCCGTTTATTTTGGGCTTTTTTCAAGATCGGGGCATTCACTTTCGGTGGAGGGTATGCCATGATTCCGCTGATCCAGCGGGAAGTGGTCGACCGGAAAAAATGGCTGGAAGAGGATGAATTTATCGATATGCTGGCGATAGCCCAATCGGTACCCGGACCTATTTCTCTGAATACGGCTGTTTTTGTCGGTAATAAAATGCGGGGAATAAAGGGAAGTCTGATTTCAGGCTTGGGGATTATTCTCCCTTCTTTTATTGTTATTTTGCTCATCGCTCTGGTATTTACCGAATTCAAGGACAACCCCGGAGTGGAGCGGGTATTCAAGGGAATCCGCCCGGCTGTTGTGGCATTGATTGCTGCCCCGTTGTGGAATATGGGTAAAAAAGCGGGTATTACCTGGAGAACCTTGTGGATTCCGGTTGCCGCGGCTTTGCTGATCTGGCTGGCCGGAATATCCCCGGTATATATCGTTATGGTGGCGATAGCCGGCGGTATCGGCTGGTATATGTTGCAATTGAAAAAGAGAAAGTAATGGATGAATGGAGTTTGTATCTGAGCTTGTTCTGGGCCTTTTTCAAAATCGGACTTTTCGGTTTCGGAGGTGGTTATGCCATGATTTCTTTGATCCAGCACGAGGTCGTTGAAGTTCACCACTGGATCAGTGTTTCCGACTTTACGGATATAGTGGCTATTTCGCAGACAACACCGGGACCTATCGCTTTTAATACGGCCACTTATATCGGTTATACGGCTACGGGAAGTGTATGGGGGTCTGCCGTATGTACCCTTGCGGTAAGCCTGCCTTCGATCATATTGATGACACTGGTATGCCGTTTCTTCTTTATGTTCCGGGATAATGCTTATGTAGCAGCTATATTGGGAGCATTAAAACCGACAGTGATCGGCCTGATTGCTGCGGCAGCCCTGTTGCTGATGAACGGGCGTAATTTTGAGGATTATAAAAGCTGGTTGATTTTTGGCATAGTTTTTCTGGCTTCCCTGAAAAAAGTAGATCCCATACTATTGATTATATTGGCGGGAGTAGCAGGCTATTTCCTATATTAGAACCTGTGTCCGGAATCAGTTTTCTTCTTCCGGAAGGTCCTCTTGTCCGATGGGTATCAGCAATTCGCTTTCGCTTTGCGGAAGTGCTTCTACATTGCGCAAATGCCGTTGTATAGCCCGTGTCCGTTTGCCCATCACTTCTTCGATCTGGTTATTGGCCGTTTGTATATTTTTCTGGGCTTTTTCGAGCATGCCTCCGAACTTTTCGAATTCGGTTTTAACGGCACCCAACACCTTCCAGACTTCACTGCTCCGTTTTTGGATGGCCAACGTACGGAATCCCATTTGCAGACTGTTGAGAATGGCAGCCAGGGTGGTCGGACCGGTCACAATCACTTTATAATCGCGTTGAAGCTGCTCTAACAGGCTGGCCCGGCGGACCACTTCGCCGTAAATAGACTCGAACGGTAAAAACATGATTCCGAAATCTGTTGTATAAGGCGGGTCCAGGTATTTGTCATGGATGTCCTTCGCCATCGCTTTTATGGTTTGCTCGATGTTTCGGGAAGCCGCGTCCAGTTCTGACGTATCTCCTGAATCGTAAGCATTTTGAAGCTGCTCGTATGCATCTTTGGGAAATTTGGCGTCGATGGGAAGGTACACACAATTACCGCTATCGTCTTTACCCGGCAACTTAATGGCAAATTCGACAAGCGTATCCGATCCCTTTCTGGTTTTTACATTGGCTTCGTATTGTTCCGGTGCCAGAATCTGCTCCAGCAACATTTCCAACTGGACTTCCCCGATACAACCGCGCATTTTGACATTTCCCAGTACTTTTTTCAGCCCCCCGACATCCTGGGCCAGCGATTGCATCTCGCCCAAGCCTTTCTGTACATGTTCGAGTTGCTTGCTTACCATTTCAAACGATTGGCCGATACGTTCGTTCAGTGTTTTCTGAAGTTTTTCGTCTACGGTCGACCGCATTTCATCCAGGCGTTTTTCCGTGGATTGCAGCAGTTCGCTTTGTTTTTTATTCAACTCGCCGAATTTTTCCCGTTGGAGTTCATTGAAACTTTGTATGTTTTCAGTAAATATTTTCCGGAATTCCTGGAAAGACGAATCAAGAGTCCGCCGGACAGTTTCCAGTGATTGAAAATTTTGTTCGGCAATATGCTTTAAGCTTTCAGCATTTTCCGTTCGGAAAGCTCCTAATGATTTCGCAAGCTCTTCGCGGTTCTCGCGGGCTGTTTTGGAATGGTTTTCCAATAAATAGCGGCACTCTTCCCGTATGATTTTTTCCAGCCGGCCGATGTCTTCCCGCAAAGAAGACAATTCGGCTGTCGCATGATCGTTCTTTTTACGCAAGAGTAATGCGATGATAAAAACATTCAGCAACAGGAGTATTGCGGATAAGATATACATAATCATTTCTTTTTATTGGCTTTATTGGCTAACTGTCCGCAGGCGGCATCGATGTCTTTTCCTTTGCTGCGGCGGATATTGACGATCATATTACAGGACTCGAGAAAACGGATAAAAATGTCCCGTTGTTTCTCAGGGCTGTGGCGAAACGGGGAGTTTTCTACGGCATTGTATTCGATAATGTTGATTTTTACGGGAAATTGACGGCAATAAGCTGCTAAAACCTTCGCATCCTCCAATGAATCGTTTATTCCTGCCAGTAACAGATATTCGAATGTGGGGCGGATGCCTGTTTTGCCTGTAAAATATTTCAGGCTTTCTGCCAGTTCTGCCAGGGAGTGAGCCCGGTTTACCGGCATAAGCTTACTCCGGATCTCTTCACGGGCGGAATGTAAGGAAACGGCCAGATTAAAACGTACGTCATCGTCTGCCAGTTGCCGGATTTTGTCCGGAATACCGGCTGTGGAAACGGTAATGCGGGAAGGCGACATGGCCAGGCCGTCTTCCGCTGTAATCCGGTCGATAGCCCGGAGTACATTGTCGTAATTCATCAAAGGTTCGCCCATGCCCATAAAGACGATATTCGATAACTGCGATTCCCGTTTCTCTGCTTCTTCCCGGGCAGCAACGACCTGATCGAATATTTCTCCCGGAGTAAGATTCCGCTTGAAACCTAAAGTACCTGTCGCACAAAAACTGCATCCTAATTGGCAGCCTGCCTGAGAGGATACACAAACCGTATAGCGGTCGTTGCCGGGAATCAGTACGCTTTCTACATAATTCCCGTCATGCAGGCGCCAGGCTGTTTTGGTCGTACCGTCTGTTGCCGATTGAATGCGGTCGGCCGTAAGAGAATCGAATATATATTGCCCGGCAAGCAACTCCCGTGTGCTTTTAGGCAAATTGGTCATTTCATCGAAACTATGTACTCCTTTCTGCCAGATCCATTGCCGGATTTGTTTGGCGCGGAAGGCTTTTTCTCCTTTTGAAGTCAGGAATTGAGCAATCTCCTCCGTCGGGATTTCCCTGATGTTTTGTTTTTCTGCTGTCATTTTGTTTTCTGAATGCAAAGTAGGTTTATTTGAGCTACGCCGGAATGCATTTATCGGATACAAAAATAAGATAATTTTCAGTTTCCGGAATTTAAATAAGTAAAGTTCTCCGATTGATTTTATAGATTTGTAACTTTATGCTACTGTAATTATTCTTCGTTTATTATCTCTTGAAAAACGTTAGGAATAATTCTTTTTCAAACGATTTAATTATATATTTGCAGTTATATAAGTGCTAAAGTTGCAAATTAATATTAAAAAACAGGAAAAAAGAGAAATATGAAAAGATTACTGATTGTTATTTTGACGTTGCTTACGGTTTCAATGGTTCGGGCTGATGAGGGGATGTGGTTGTTGTCGTTGTTAAAACAGCAGAACATTGAAAAAATGCAGCAAATGGGCTTTAAATTAAGCGCCGAAGATATTTATTCTGTAAACAAGCCCGGGATTAAAGATGCAATCGTCGGATTGGGAAATATCGGCCGGCCGTTCCGTCATTTTTGTTCCGGAGAAATCGTATCGGACCAGGGTCTGATGATTACCAACCATCATTGCGGTTTTGGTGCGATTCAGGCACATTCATCGGTAGAACACGACTATTTATCCGATGGTTTCTGGGCTTATAAAATGGAAGACGAATTGACCAATCCGGGTATAACTGCTTCTATCCTGGAAAGAATGGAAGACGTAACCGACCGGGTAAATGCCGTATTAAACGACAATGTGAGCGCAATGGAAAGAGACGTTGCCCTCGATAGCATCTACAAAGTGATCGTGAAAGAAGCTACCGACAGTACCGATTTGAGCGGTCAGGTAATTTCTATGTTTGAAGGAAATCAGTTTTTCCTCTTTTTGTATACCATTTACAAAGACGTTCGTTTAGTGGGTGCTCCTCCCCAGAGCATGGGTAAATTCGGCGGAGATACCGATAACTGGATGTGGCCGCGCCACACCTGTGATTTTTCCATGTTCCGTATCTATACCGGTCCGGACGGTCGTCCCGCGGAATATTCGAAAGATAATGTTCCTTTGAAACCGAAACACCATTTGCCGATATCCCTGAAAGGCGTTCAGGATGGTGATTTTGCAATGATTATGGGTTTTCCGGGATCGACAGACCGCTTTGCTACCAGCTATAGCTTGCAAAATACGATAGATGCTACCAATGCCATTCGTTATAAAGTGCGTACGGAAGCTTTACGCATCATGAAAGAAGAGATGGATAAGAGTCCGAAAACGCGTATCCAGTATGCTTCAAAACATGCCAGCAGTGCCAATTACTGGAAATATTCTTACGAACAGAACAAAGCGCTGGAGCAATTGAATACGATGGGAAATAAAAAGGAGATAGAGGCGGAATTTACAGCTTGGGTAAATGCCGATCCTGCCCGTAAAGCTCAATACGGTAATGTATTGCCCGAGTTGGAGAAAAACTTTAAGGATATCCGGAGTTATGCCGAGGCTCAGACTTATTTATTCGAAGCACTGGGGGGACCGGAAGCCCATAAGACAGCTTATGCTTTTGCCGGACAACTTGAGAAATTGTGTGATAAGGAAACTACTGCGGAAGAAAAAGCAGAAATCCGGAAATCCCTGAAAGAAAGTGCACAGGAGTTTTTTAAGGATTATAATGCCGAACTGGATGCCCGCTTATTTGCTGCATTGTTTAAAATGTACGATGAAAATGTGGACCCCGATCTGAAACCGGAGATTATCGAAATGATCAATAAGAAATACAAAGGAAATTATGAAGAATTTGCCCGGGACATGCTTCACACCTCCGTATTTATGAATGAGAAAGCTTTGGATGCATTCATCGATAAGCCGAATTGTAAAAAATTGAAAAAAGATTTGGCTTATCAGGCCGGTACCTCTTACATCGGAATGTGGATCAAACTTTCGGCCTACATGAACGATATGAAGGAAAGCATCGCTAAAAACAACCGTTTGTTTGTGAGGGGGCTGATGCAGATGGAACCGGACAAAGTTATGGCTCCGAATGCAAATTCAACGCTTCGTCTGACTTATGGAAAGGTAAAAAGTTACAAACCGCGGGATGCCGTGTTCTATGACTATTATACGACCCTGACCGGCGTGATGGAAAAGGAAGGCCCGAAAGGAGGCGAATTCGAAGTACCGGACAGATTGAAGGAACTTTATAAAGCAAAAGATTTCGGTCAGTACGGCGAAGGCAATGTCGTGACCTGTTTTATTACAGACAATGATATTACCGGAGGTAATTCGGGTTCACCCGTAATCAATGCGAACGGCGAACTGATCGGAGCGGCTTTCGACGGTAACTCGGAAGCGATGTCCGGAGATATCGATTTTGAGGAAAACCTGCAACGGTGTATCAATGTAGATATGCGCTATGTGCTTTTCGTAATCGATAAATATGCCGGTGCGAAAAACCTGATCGATGAAATGACATTGGTAAAATAAAAAGGCAAGCCGATTATTTTAATAATACATAGATAAATTGTAAATTTTAGATTGACGATTTGGGATTCATAAATCCGACGACGAACCCCTTTGTTCAGACAATTTAAAATTTACAATCTAAAATTTACAATTTACAATTAATATTGGTTTTACTGGTTAGAATTTAAATATTGCAACAATGAAAAACATGAATTGGAAAGATTTGTCTTTCGGTTATTCTAAGACAGATTATAATGTACGCTGTTATTATAAAGACGGCAAATGGAGCGCTCCGGAAATAAGCGATTCGGAGATGTTGAGTATACACATGGCTTCAACTTGTCTCCACTATGGACAGGAAGCTTTTGAAGGTATGAAAGCTTTCCGAGGCAAAGACGGTAAAATCCGTTTGTTCCGTTGTGAAGAGAATGCAAAACGGATGCAGAATTCTGCAGATTATGTGATGATGCAGGCTCCTTCTGTCGAATTGTTTACAGAAGCAGTAGTCAAAGCAATCAAGGCAAATGAAGAGTTTGTTCCGCCTTATGAATCAGGTGCCAGCCTGTACATTCGTCCGCTTTTGATCGGTGTAGGCCCGCAAATGGGGGTTGCTCCGGCTAAAGAATATATGTTTGTGGTGTTTGTTGCTCCGGTAGGACCCTATTTTAAAGAAGGTTTCAAACCGACGAAAGTGATGTTGGAACGGAAATACGACCGTGCAGCTCCCAATGGAACGGGGCATATCAAAGTAGGAGGAAATTACGCAGCCGGAATGCGCTCAGGTGTTGTGGCCCATGAAAAAGGCTATTCAACGGCTATATTCCTCGATTCGAAAGAAAAGAAATACATCGACGAATGTGGTCCGGCTAACTTCTTCGGTATAAAGAACGGTTTGTATATTACTCCGTATTCCCATACGATTTTACCTTCCATTACCAATGCCAGCCTGATGGTGTTGGCCGAAGATATGGGATTGAAAGTAGAACGCCGTCATATTCCGGTAGAAGAGTTGGAAACTTTTGAAGAAGCAGGAGCATGTGGAACCGCTGCTGTCATCAGTCCGATCAGCCAGATCGATGATCTGGAAAACAATAAGAGCATCCGTTTCGGAAAACCGGATGTAGCCGGAGAATGGAGTACAAAATTGTACCACCGTTTGCGTGCCATCCAATACGGAGACGAACCGGATAAATTCGGTTGGATTACTGTCGTTGAATAATTTTCACTGATCTTAATATCGGTATTGCCTGGGAATTCCTGAACCGGAATTTTCAGGCAATTTTTTTCAGGGTATTTTTTGAGAAAAATAAAAAATTTCCGCTTGACAGTTGTTTTATTACGAAATATTCGTAGATTTGCGATATAATCGTAAACAAAAATCAGGATGATGGAAAAATTGACATTTCAGGAAGAAGAACTTATGCTGATTATCTGGCAAGTAAAAGAAGGAGTAATTAAGGATTTCCTGATGCAGATGGAAGAACCGCGTCCGCCCTATACGACAGTGGCTTCCATCGTGAAGAATTTGGAAAAGAAAGGATATGTGGAAAGTAAGCGTTACGGCAATACTTATGCCTATCGGCCTTTGATCGAAGAAAACGAATATAAGACGAAATTTATGTCGGGAGTCGTGCGCAACTATTTTGCCAATTCATATAAGGAGCTGGTTGCATTTTTTGCGAAGAAACAAAAGATTTCGACTGAAGAGCTGAAAGAGATTATAGATTTAATAGAGAAGGAATAGGATATCCCGGACCGGGACAGGAGTGTAAAAAGATCGGTTTGGAACGATCTGAAATGACATTCATAGAAATTGTAAATTTTAGATTGCTTGGCAAAAGGATCCGATGGCGGATTTATTTAATCTGAAATCTACAATCGGGAATGTTGGTTAAGGTCCGGAATTTAAAATGAAGAAGGCATTATGGATAATTTGTATGTCTATATTTTGAAAGTGAATATCGCATTGTTGGTATTTTGGTTATTTTGCCGTTTGGTCTTCGGGAAAGACACTTTTCTTGGGATAAAACGGGCTTGTTTGTTAACGGTCCTGGGATTATCCTTTGTTTACCCTCTTATCGATATTGCAAGTTGGATAAAAGAAGAACAGCAGGTTGTGCTGGTTCGTTATGCAATGGATATTCAGCACATCGCTTTTTCCGTATTACCGCAGGAGCAGGCTGTTGTACTGACGTGGGAACGGATATTGTGGGGAATATATCTGGCAGGGGCCTTGTTTTTATGCGTACGGATGTTGGTGCAATTATGGTATATCTGGCGTTTTATCCGATTGGGGAAACGTTTGGATTGTCTGGGAACAACCGTTGTTTCTCCCGGTAGCGGAATTGCTCCTTTTTCTTTTTGCCATTGGATTTTTATGCATCCGGACGATTATACGCTTCGGGAAATGCAGGAAATTCTGGCTCATGAAAAAGCACATGTCGCCCAAAAACATTCCCTGGATATGCTGTTGAGTGAGTTTGTATGCATTGTTTTTTGGTTTAATCCGGCGGTGTGGTTGTTAAGGCATGAGATTCGCCAGAATCTGGAATTTCTGGCGGATCAGGATGTCATGGAGGCGGGATATAACCGGAAAAATTATCAATATCATTTACTGCGTTTATCGCATCAATCGGCTGCAGCACAAATCGTAAATAATTTCAATGTTTCACAGTTAAAAAAACGGATTATCATGATGAATAAAAGAAAAACATCGCGGGCGGGACTTTTAAAATATGCTCTGTTGGTGCCTGTCACCGGACTGTTGGTTATGTCCAGTAATGTACAGGCTTTAGCACGTTTGCTTCCGGAAAAGGCAGTTGCCCGGGAAGTGATCGCCCGGCAACCGCAAACAGATAAGAAAATTCAGGTGAAAGGCACAGTTTTAAATGAAAGTAAGACTCCGGTAACAGGTGCTATTGTTTTGGTAAAGGGAACCAGCTACGGAACGACTACTGACAAGAAAGGTAATTTTACTTTGGAATTGAATAAGGGAGAGACAATCGTTGTGAGTTATGTCGGGAGAAGAACTATAGAAGTCAAGGCCGACAATTTTGTGGATGACGGTAAAGAGGCCGATCTGGTCATTGAATTGCAACCGGAAGCTAAAGTCCTGGACCGGGTGGAAGTTGTTGCTTATACTGCAAAGAAAAAGACAAAGATAAAAGATGAAGTGATGGAGGTTGTGGAAAGTACACCTCAATTTCCGGGCGGAGATGTAGCCCTTAAAGCTTTTCTGCTCGAAAATGTAAAATACCCGCAGGAGGCCCAGCAAAAAGGTATCACCGGAGAAGTGATGGTCGGTTTCAGAGTGAATGAGCAAGGGAAAATTATCGACCCCCAGGTAGTGACAGGCGTTGATCCGTTATTGGACAAGGAAGCATTACGGGTAGTGAAAATGATGCCCGCTTGGACTCCTGCCCGGCAAAGAGGGAAAGCCGTTCCTTATGATTTTATGATTCCGGTTAATTTCTCTTTAAGCGGAAAAGTCGATGAGATCATCGTGACGGGTAGTTTTACAGTTAGGTCTGATAGGGGAGAGCCAATCCTGAAAATGATGTCTGCCGGAAGCCAGCCGCTTTATGTGATAGACGATGTTATTCAGCCGGAATCCGTAAAAGATATATCCCAAATAGCCGATCCGAATAATATTCAGACAATCACAGTACTGAAGGATGAATCGGCTATAAAAATATATGGAGAGAAAGGAAAAAACGGTGTAATTATTATTACTACAAAAAAGAAGGATGAACAAAAAAAATAATTTTGGAAAAGAATATTTAGGCTGAATATTTATAGAGTCCTGAAGGGGCTTGGATTTTGCCCGGGTTTACTTTGTATACCCGGGCAAATTTGTATGTTTATCCGGTTCTGTTTGTGTCTGGAAACTGTTTGCCGGGAATCGTAAAAGAAAATCCGGCGATTAAAACCGGATTTGTATGCATGTACTTATAAGCCTGTCTTTTTTTTCTGGATTTCGTCGATTGTCAGTTCTTTGTCCCAGATGACATGCATGCCTCGTTGCTTGAACACTTCCAGGTACTGTTCGATCGGGGGTAGGTTTATCGCCTTCCGTAACGAGTCTAGCCGGGAAGGATTTTCTACCGGCCACAGATAGAACACCTGATCTCCGGTCTGTTTATCTGTATAACTGACAGTTTGAGTGCCGTAAATTTGTTTTTTTCCTGTGTGCATTAAGATGCGGTCGTATAATGTCATACACGAACTTTTGTCCAGATTGCCTTTCTTTACCTGTTGCTCGATCAGGGGAAAATACTTTTGTTGATCTGTAATATTTCCATGATCGACAACTAAAAAGATAGCTTGATTGGCTAATGGTGACAGGTTGTCGGGCCATCCTTGTTCATCCAGAAGTTTATAGATCACGGCTTGATTTTCTTGATCGGTATTGTGCATTGTCTGTACGAATTTAAGTACACTGTCCTGTGGAAGCTTGCCTGTGAATACGGTTTCGAAATTGGCTCTGACACGCTGGTCTTTCCGGTATATCTCACACAATAGGGAATCCACAGAACGATAATCTTGTGCTGTAGCGGCAAATACCGTGCAGATAATTATGGCTGTTGAGAGGAGTTTTTTCATTTTTAGGACTTTTGAGTAAGTGAATCTGGCAGATTTAAAATTGCTAAATAATGGAATTCATCGTCGGATTTATTTAATCTGAAATCGTAAATCTACAATTTTAAACCTGCTGTTTTATACGACGTCGAAGGTGTTGTCCGAAACGGGGTAAACTCGTTCCTCTTTTTTATTTTGTCGTAATAAACACTTCGGCACTTTTATAGTATCCGGTTTCTTTTTCTGCTTGGGTAATGGGGCGGATTTGGCGGATATTGGCGATATCGACACCGGAAAAATCCGCTGCTGCCGCTCCGTTGAGCCATAGCAAAGGCTTGTCGGATTTGGCAAGATTGTATTTGAAATCCTGATTATCGTATTTGAAACGTAGTGTATTGTCTTTTAGTGAAATGAAATCACCTAATCTGCTGTCGGATGTGACGATAAGGTAAGATTTGCGGCTGTCTTTTTTATCGTTGACCAGATTCACGTATTTGATTTGTTCGGGCATGGTGATCTCTTCTCCTTCAAATTTGATGCCGTCGACAATATAAATGATATCCAGATTTTTCGTGTTGATTTTGATTTTGGTTTTACCGTTATCTTCTGTAATCTGTATGGAACTGCCCATTGTACTGATCGTATTTCCAAAATCTCCGATATTACTGCCCAATTGGTCGAAAAAGCTGCCCATTGTGCTGAATCCCGAACCTATGGTATTGAAAATAGAATCCATAGTTCCAAGCCTGTTAAAAAAAGTCGAATCATCCCCCGAAAAGTTGAAGTTGAAATTTGTTCCCATATTGAAATTCCGTCGCATTTCTTCTGCCTTTTTTCTCATGATTTCGGCTTGCTTTCTCATTTCTTCCGCCTGCTTTTTAACCTCTTCAGAGGACATCGTGTTGTAATTGAACGATTGCAGATAAGATGTGTATTTTTCATTGTTCGGATTCAGGGCCGACAAGGAATTGAGCCCTTTGATATTTAAAGCCCGGGAAAGCAAAGCGATATTTTCTGCCTGGATATTACCCCGTAGTTCAATGATTTCCAGATTGTTTTTCGTTTCCTGATGGATGACAACCAGATCCGATAATTTATCTTCCGCATTCTTGGAATAAATAAATTGTTTGCTGTCGTTGGTGGTGGCACTTTTTACCAGAGTATACCCCTTCTTTTTCAGTTCGTCGGTAAATTTGCCGGTAATACCGTCGGCTGTCCATGTTGTATTGCGTACCAGATCAAACGAAAGAATGTTGACTTCGTTCAAATCTTTTAATAACTTTTCTGCTGCCGGCGAGAGATTTTTCTTTTTATACAGGCCGTACAAATTTTTATCCAGGTGAGTAATGGTTACACCGTCTTTTCCTTCATAAGCCGACATGAGCTTATGAACCTGGGCATGGCTGAAAAAGGGAAGAAGCATGCCTGCAACGAGAATAAATAATACTTTTTTCATGGCAATCCTTATTTAATTGTTTGTTATTCGATGGCAATGATCAGTTTATGATCTTCGTACAATACTTTTTCATTTGGGCGATCCTCTTCCAATATATTACCGATGGTGCGTAAAGCATTTTCGAAACGCTCACGCTTTATATTGTCCGTAACTTGCAGATCGGATGGAAGTGCCGGCCTAAACGAACCTTTGACAAAAATAATCAGTACCAGCATAGCGGCGATGCTTCCGGCTGTCAGATATAATTGCCGGAAGTGTTTTTGCCGTCGCTTCCGTATGCCTTGCCGTATGCCGGCATATAAACCTTCGGGCAGGCTCTCCTGAACCGGACCGGTGGATAAGGCCGGTTCTTCCGTCAGATGGCCCCGGCGAAACTCTTCTTTGAGGTATCTTTCTTCTGCGAGGGTCGTCTCTCCCCGGTAATATCGTTTTAATATATCCTGTATATTATCCATAATCATTCGTATTTCGAAATACTGTATTGTTTTACCAGAATCTCTTTGATTTTGGTGCGGGCCCTGGATAACAGCACCCGTATATTGTTCAGGCCGAGGCCGGTGATTTCTGCAATCTCATTGTATTCCATCTCTTCGATCTCCCGGAGAATGACAACCTCCCGCTGGTTGTCCGGAAGGGTATCGATGATCTGCTTTACCAATGCCGCCGTTTCTTTATCTTCCAGTGACCGGAGCAGGTCGTGATCGTAACCGCTGTTTTTGTACATCTGTTCTTCATCATATAACGGTTTTTGTTTTTTAAGAATGTCGAGGCATAAATTGCGTGTGATTTTCAAAGCCCATGCTTTGGGATTTTGCACCTTGCGTAACTCCTGGCGCATCTCCCACAGTTTATACATCACATCCTGGGTAATATCCGCAGCTCCGGACCGGTCGCCCGTCAGATGTACCGCAAAAGTAAAAATGTCGTGTGTCAGCGGTAAAATCGATGTATTGAACTCTTTCTCCGTCATCGTATACAAGACGATTATACAACAAATATATTACACGAAAAGGGACGGAAATTTACACAAATAGGAACAAAAAACTTCTTTTCCGGATATATATATGAAAACAGGAGGATAATGCATTGATATTCATGCTTTTTTTCTGACGGTTTTTATTTACACATGAAAATAATGACAATGCGGATAGCTGAGATATGAATCCAAAATCCGGACAGATTCTTACCGGATGCGGATATTTCTGTGAGTAAGGAAATCAGGTGACAGAGTCATGCAGAAAAATCGTGATGTTTTTATTTGGCCGACTTATTGATTAAAAAAGTTGAAAAATACGTGAAAATATTTATATTTGTTGTAAATCTGATAGATCGGTCGGCAATACAAGGCTAAAGGAAAAGAACCGGTCGTACAGCTTTGAAAATTTGCCGGGTATGGACGGAAAGTTTTACGGATTACCGTGGATATCCCGGAAGCAAGGATAATAAAATGTGTATTTTATAATAAGTAATCGTTCGTAATTAGGTATACATTTTAGGAATGTCGATCATCTGAAATCGGGCAGATTACGAAAATATTAAATAAGTCGAGGGACTTAATTTGAATTATGCAGATGAAATATTATGGTTTTTTGTTTATTGTAAGTTTATTATGGACCGGACATCTTACCGTGTTGGCTCAAGCCGGTGAGGTAGATGTGGCGGAGCAGTTGCGGACATTGAATGCCGATCATACCGGATTTTCACGTTCTTTTGAAGAAGTAATGAAGAAAGTGGATGATGTGCTGTGGTATAACAAGGTGGGGGATGTGGCCTATGTCGATAAAGTATATCTGTGTGGTCCGCCTAAGGCCAATCCGTCCAATCCCACAGCTATGGGTGTGAACAACCCGTTGAAGTTCTGGGCGTATGTATTTGTTCCGAAAAGTATTGATCCGGACAAAAAATATCCTTTGATCGTTTTTGCCCATAGCGGAGTACATGCGGATTTTTCGACCTATTATGCCCATATTGTCCGGGAATTAGTGGCCCAGGAGTATATTGTAGTGGCGGCCGAATACCGGGGAAGTACCGGGTATGGTGCCGGGACATATAAAAACATCGATTACGGTGGTCTGGAAAATCAGGATGTTTACGAGAGCGGACAATATATGGTTGAAAATTATAGTTTCGTGGATAAAAACCGGATTGGGATTATAGGTTGGAGTCACGGAGGAATGATTACGCTGATGAATCTGATGACCTATCCCGGTGTGTATAAATGTGGGTTTGCGGGAGTACCTGTTTGTGATGTTATCATGCGGATGGGATATGCCGAAGATGGTTACCGGGAAATGTTCAGGCGGGACATCGGGAAAAGCGCCAGGGGTGATATTGCAGAATACAAAAGGCGTTCTCCGGTGTGGCATGCCGACAAGCTGAAAGACCCGGTATTGATCTATACGAATACGAATGACGACGATGTGAATGTTATCGAAGTGGAACATATGATCAGGGCCCTGAAAGCGGAAGGAAAGCAATTTGATTACAAGATATTTCAGGATATGCCCGGCGGGCATTCTTTTGACCGGATCGACATCAGAACCGCGACCGAAATCCGCTACGATATATACAAATATCTGGCAAAACACCTGAAACCCTCCAAACCGTTTAAATCCCATAAGGAATTGAGAATAGCCGCCTATCGTTTCAATTAAACGGAGATTGGATATAGCTGGGTAAAAGCATTTGTTTTTACCTCTGAAAATGAAATAAATCTAAAAGTAATTGATCATGAGAGTACATCTTATAAAGATCGTATTATTTTTTATGGTTTGGGGATTGGGTATCAGTAGTAAAGGACAAAATATCACGATAAAAGAAGTCGGATTCGGCGGAAATTATCGGGCGAGGATTTATTTACCTGCCAACTATGAAAATGATCGGTTGCATTATCCGGTTTTGTACGTATTGGATGGACAGGTGCTTTTTGATGTTTTGGTGGCCATTTATCGTTATAATTGCGACATATACCCACCGGCAATAATTGTCGGTATTGAACAGATCGACCGGGGGAAAGAGCTTATTGAGGCAGGAGAAACCAATCCGGAAGGAAATGAATTCTTTTGCCGGTTCCTGGCCGGGAAATTATTTCCTTTGATAGAGAGTACATACCGGACAAATGCTATTCGGGTAGGTATCGGTCATTCACATGGCGGAACATTTGTATTAAATGCGGCCTTAAAAAATGATTTTTTTAATGCTGTCGTCACGATCAGCCCGACATTGTGGGTAAATCAATCTTCATTTTTACGGAACTATCCCCCGGAATCCCCGGCATGGAAGAAAATAAAAAAACTGTACTGTGGCTATGGTGATAACGACTTTCCTGTAATACGAAAAGATGTAGATTCTTTGTTTAGAAAATGGGACGATAAAGATCGCGTTAAAAAGACAGTATTTGTTGACGAAGATCATAATTCGGCTGTTTTAACAGGAATGCGAAAGGGGTTGGAATTTGTATTCGAGGGATTCTATCTGACAGAAACGGCATGGGAAAATATAGAAGAATCACAAAACGATTCGTTGTTTTATGAGCATTTTAACCGGTTATCGGATTTTTGGGGAGAAAAAATTCTCCCGGGTGAAGAAGATTACAATTATCTGGGGTATTTCTATCTGGAAAAAGAAGACTGGGAACGTGCAGAGCAAGTGTTTAAGCAAGCTTTGTATAACTATCCTTCTGCTGCGAACTTATACGATAGCCTGGGTGAACTGTACGAACGCCGGCAACAACTGAAAGCGGCTCGCCGCTGCTACCGTCAGGCATTGAAAATCGCCCGGCAAGACAAAGATATGATACTCATGCTCCCGGCATACGAAGCACATTTGAAGGGTGTAAAAAATAAAATGTCTGTAAAGACAGAATGAAAAGCGAAAAGCAAAACTTTTAAAATAAATACAATAATCTGATTATCGGATAAGAGTCAGAAACAGTCTCCTCCGAACTGTTGGCTTTATAAAGTCCTTATTTATTGGGTGTTTATCGGACCTCAGAGAAAGTTTGTATGATTAAATATGAGCCTTTATAGAGTTTCAGAAGAAAAGGATAATCAATCTTTTCCCAAATCCAATTGATTTTTAACTAATTGATAATAGCTTCCCTTTTTTAAAATCAGTTCGTTATGAGTCCCTTGATCGACAACTTTACCCGACTCTAAAACTACAATTGAGTCCGCATTCGTGATTGTTCCAAGACGATGGGCAATAATCAGAACCGTTTTCCTTTGCTTACGGAGCTCCTGAATTACATGTTTTATATGTGATTCACTTTCAGAATCTAACGCAGAGGTAGCTTCGTCAAGAATTAATATATCAGGATCACGGTATAAAGCTCTTGCAATGGCCAGACGTTGCCTTTGACCGCCGCTTAATTTCACTCCGTTTTCGCCTATGTTCGTTCCGAAGCCGGCAGGTAATTTATCAATAAATCCGGTAATGCCGATAGCTGAACATATATTGAGGATTTTTTGCATATCAGGTTCATAGTCTCCAAGTGCAATATTGTCGATTATCGACCCTTCAAATAAATCTATTTTTTGTGGTACTACACTGATCAACTGCCGGAGCGAATCGGATTCAATGTGTTTTATATTTATATCCCCAAGTTTTATACTTCCACCGGTAATAGGGTAAATATTTTGTAATAAAGCAGCTAAAGTAGATTTGCCTGAACCACTTTCGCCGACAATTGCCGTTATCTCGCCTTTACTGATGGTGAGATTGAAATCTTCAAATACTTCTGTTCTTGTACCATAAGCAAACCTGACATTCTCAAAGACAATGTCACCAATACGCGAACGCTCTAAATCGATCTTCTGTTCGGTATCCTCTTGTTTTAAATCCATTATTTCAAACAAACGGTCGGCTGCGATTTTAGCGTCTTGTATAGCGAGATTCATACCGATTAAGCTACCGATAGGACCGATAAAATAGCCGATCAGGGCATAGAATGACAATAATTCACCCGGGGTGATTTCTTTGTCGAATACGAAATACGATCCGGCCCATAACAGAATTATTGTAAATGCTTGTGCAATGAAACCTGTCGCAGATGTTGAAATTAGGGCATTAACACCCGAACGGTATATGGAATCGAGCAATGTTATAAAACGGGTTTCGGTTTTGGTATTGGCAAATGTTTCCATTCCGAAACGTTTGATCGTTCCTACAGCATTCAGAGACTCAACCAAATGAGATTCCAAATCCGCTGCATTTTCCATTATTTTTCGTTGTGTTTTTTTATTTACACGATTGTAGAGATAATATATGAACGCATATAGCGGGATGATAATCAGAATGATGAGTGCCAATTTCCAATAATAAGTAAACATTAATCCAAAAGCAAACAAAATGGTAAAAACGCTTACAATTAGAGACACGAGTGTTTCATTGATAAACGACCGGATTTTCATAGCGTCCCCGATTCTTGAAATAATTTCTCCGGTACGCATATTGTCGAAAAATGATTGGGGCAATTTTAATAAATGCTTATAGTAGCCTAAAATTAATCTGGCGTCGATTTTCTGGCCCGTTTTAAAAATGAATATAGATTTGCAGTAATTAATGATGAGGCTAAGTATTAAAATACACACCATAACAACCCCCATAAGATTTAATAAATTGGCGTTGTTGTCCGGTAGTACATAGTCAATAATTTTCTGTACAAATACAGAAGTTGCAAGTCCTAATATTGTATAGATTACAGCTCCGAAAATAGCTTGAATGATAACGGCTTTGTGAGGTTTTAGCAGATAAAGGAAGCGATTCATGATGGAAACTTTTTCCGATCCTTTTTGAAATACGCTATCGTCGGGGAGCATGAGTATTAGTATACCCGTCCATGTTTGCTCAAATTTCTCAAAATTCCATTTTTCAACTTTCCCGACTGCAGGGTCCATAATCCGGAGCCACTTATCAGTTACTTTATAGATAACGACATAATGTGACAAACGCCCGTCGATTAAAACATGAGCGATAGCTGGTAGTGGTATCTTTTGGAGAGGAGCAATTTTTTTCGTACCGTCCTGATTAAGGGCTTTTACCCCCTTTGCCGAGAATCCTAGCTTTTCTGCAGCTGTGGTTACTCCCAATACATTTGTTCCCCTACGGTCGGTTGAAGCTATCTGGCGTATGCGTGCAATAGGCATCAACAGCCCGTAATGTGCTGCAATCGAGGCTAGGCAAGCTGCACCACAATCTGTTATATCGTGTTGTTTAATTTCAATAGACATGGTTTATAGTATCTTAAATATCAATACCATGAGTAATGCGAAAGCGTTGAGCATAAAATGAGCCAGTGTAACAGACCAATATGGCTTGTTGTTATATTCGGATCTTAAGATATACACATACATAAGAATACCTCCTGTAAAAAAGGTACTGATCATATAAAGCAGGCTGTAATAATGCATCAGACCGAAACATACAGCCGAAATCAGGACAATGGTTATATTGTTAAAACGACACCATTTTGTAAGTTTATAAATAAGTGTTTGAAATAAAGCCGTTTCAACGATAGGTGCTAATACCAAAATTGATATTGATACCGTGACGGTTAAAACGGGTTTATCCAGATTTATTAACGGTTCACTAAACCCTATATCATCCAGTTGAAGTGTTTTAAAAGATAAATGAACGATAGCTCTGACTAGATTAACCAAAACCAATATGATAAGGCAAAATTGTATCATATTCGCTTTGCCTATAATTTTCTTTAAGTGATGAATACTATACATGATATTATTATAAAAGAGGCTGTTTTGTCGTTGAAATATTTCCCTGTAAGATCAGGTATTTAATTTTATTTCCCGACAGGGATTTGAATAAAACGAGGGTGTCGTTTCATTTAGACACCCTCGATATCAGGTTATTGTATGAATGCTGTCGGGTTTGATGCGACTATATCTGCATGTTTGCTCCCTAACTCTTTGGCTACTGCCCACAATTTATCGAGAGTACTTACACCTGTGATTTCATAAAGGAAGTCAAGAAAACCTCCGCCATTCTTTTTTTTCATTTCTTGCTTTGACATAGCTTTTACGCCGTAAGCATTCAAATCGAGTTTTTTCATCATTTTTAATTTTAGAGTTTATATTATCAATCAAGACATCGAGCGCACTTTGTCTATAATATAAAGATATAACCTTTCCGTCCGAAAAAATGGACGGAAAGAACTATTTGATAAAAACATATTATATCATATAACTTTATTTTGATGAATACTATTTACAATGTATTAAATATCAAAACCATGAATAAGGCAAAAGCATTGAGTATAGAATGAGCTAATGCCACAGACCAATATGTTTTTTTGTTATCTTCAGATCTTAAAATATATACATACATAAAAATGCTTCCTCCAAAAAAAGTGCAAATCATATAAAGCAGACTGAAATTATGTATCATACAAAAACATACGGCTGAAATCAAGACGATAGTTGTATTATTAAAATGTAACCATCTTTTAAATTGATAAATAAATGTCTGAAATAATGCCGTTTCAACAATAGGTGCTAAAATCAAAGCCGATATTAATATCGTAACGGTTAAGGTCGGTTGTTTGGGATTTATTAGTTCTTCTCTAAACTGAATATCCTCTAATTGAAACATTTTGAAGGGCAAGTAAACAATGGCTTTTGTTAGATTAACCGCAACCAATACGATAAGACAAAATTGAATCATATTCGCTTTGCCTATGATTTTTTTTAAACGATGAATGTTATACATTGTGCAATAGATTTACTTTTAAAACGTGTCGAATGCAAAAGGAACAAAACCGGCATATCGAAATGCTCACTGCTGTTAAAAAATCAAAGTACGATCGAATAAGAAAACGTCATGTCGTATTGCTTTATCCCGATGACCATTATTTACAATATTTCAAATACCAATAGCATAAGTAAAGCAAGAACGTTGATAGTAGAATGAGCTAAGGTTATAGACCAATACGGTTTATTGCGATATTTTGCCCTTAAAATATAGGTGTACATCAGAATACTTCCCGTAAAAAAGGTGCTGATCATATAAAGTAGACTGTAGTCATGCATCAAACCGAAGCATACAGCTGAAATCAGTACAATAGTGATATCGTTAAAATTCAACCATTTCATAAGTTTATAAATAAGTGTCTGATACAATGCCGTTTCGACAATAGGTGCAAATATTAAAATGTCTAACAACAGATCGACGGTTAAAACGGGTTTTTCCAGATTTATTAATGGTTCATTAAACTGTATATTATCCAATCGGAGCATCTTAAAAGACAAATGGACAATGGCTTTTGTCAGATTAACCGCAACCAATACAATAAAGCAAAACCGTATCATATTCGCTTTGCCTATGATTTCCTTTAAGCGATGAATATTATACATTGGATTATAAAGTGGAAGGTTGTTTGAATTTTTTAACGATGCATACATATATCCCGGTATTTAGAACAAGAGCTCCCATAATGACAGCTAAATGTAAATAATTACCTCTTACGCTAAAATCTATGATTTCGATTAGTGTTGCAATCGATGTGCAGATATATAGTAATCTGATTTTAAGGTCTATACGACTTAATGCGAGTAATATATAACAAAATCCATACATCGGTATCCGGTATACCGTTTCGTAGGCATGCTGATTTAGAGTAATTCTTAATAGAAGCGCGATGAGTAATAACAGAATCAAAAAAGTGATGTATTTATATTTTTTCATTGTATTAGTTATTATTGGGGTTCATCCAATCGTCGAGTTTATCGTATAATAATTGAAATAGCGTTCTGTCGGTAATTTTAAATCTCACACTCACGGTCATGCCTCGTTTTAAGAGTCCCTTATATCCGTTTTTAAGTTTCAAATACTTCGTATTCAGACTACACAACACTTTGAAATACGGCAATCCACCTTGTTCTGTCTGTACAATCATCACATCATTGAAAACTTCTGCAATTTTCCCCTCTGCCATGCCCCATTCGTTGTAATTAAACGCATCGACCTGTATTCGGACATCCTGACCGGTTTTGATATATCCTATATCTTTCGGTGTCACCATACATTCGACGTATAAAGTGCTGTCGGGTGAAATCTCAAATAACTTCTGTCCTTGTTGGACGTAGCTTCCGGTGTTGACCCCTTCTATCCGTTGGACGATACCTTTGACAGGAGAGCAAACGACACTTTCTGAACGTTGAATTTTAAGTTGTTCTATCTGAGTACTGATGTCTCGCCGTTCAATAGTATATTTATCCAAATCTGTTTGCCAAAGGCTTATCTGATTATCGTAAAATAAATCGATTGCCATACAGGCATTCCGGTATTCAGCTTCTATCGGTTCAAAATCGGCTTGTGCTACGGCATCCTTGGACAACAGCAATTTATACCTTTTATATCCCTGTTCTGCATTGTTACGTCGGTTTAATAAATCAACCATTTTTGAAATGTAATAATTCCTGGCTTGTCCGTACAAGCCGGTAGCAAGATGTACGTTAATGTTGTCTGTATTTCTGGGAATGCGGATAAGCAAGGCAAGGTCAGTTATATAAGCCTTAATTTCATTCAACCGGGCATAATGTTTGACCAACTCTGTATCTATGCGTTCTGTATTTAAAACCAGCAATATTTTACCGATGTCGACAGGTTGATTCTCTTTTATATGAATCGTTTCAATTAAGGCTCCGTAGGGGCTTCCGATTGTTATTCTCTCCCCCGGAGATTTGATTATGCCGGATGAATTTACATTGATATCGACGGATATATAAAATATCGATATCCCAATAATCACTAAAGCAAAAATCACAATATTGTAAATGATATGAGTTTTTATATTGTGTTTTGCGACAAATCGTTCGATAGAATTGTCGATGATGTCTTGTGGAAATAATTGTTTCGGCATATTATAATAAGATTTACTTTTAAAACGTGTCGAATGCAAAAGGAACAAAACCGGCATATCGAAATGCTCACTGCTGTTAAAAAATCAAAGTACGATCGAATAAGAAAACGTCATGTCGTATTGCTTTATCCCGATAATTATTGTTTACAATATTTCAAATACCAATAGCATAAGTAAAGCAAAAGCATTGAGAGTAGAGTGAGCCAAGGTCATAGACCAATATGGTTTATTGTTATATTCCGACCTTAAAATATAGGTGTACATAAGAATACTTCCTATAAAAAAGGTGCTGATTATATAAAGCAGGCTGAAATTATGTATCAGACTGAAACATACAGATGAAATTAAGACGATAGTTATATTGTTAAAATGCAACCATTTTTTTAATTGATAAATAAGTGTCTGAAATAATGCCGTTTCAACAATAGGTGCTAAAATCAAAGCCGATATTAATATCGTAACAGTTAAGGTAGGCTGTTCGGGATTTATTAATTCCTCTCTAAATTGTATATCATCTAGTTGAAGAATTTTGAAGGGCAAGTAAACAATGGCTTTTGTTAGATTAACCGCAACCAACACGATAAGACAAAATTGAATCATGTTCGCTTTGCCTATGATTTCCTTTAAATGATGAATGTTATACATTGGATTTAAATTAATAAAAAACTATCTTAAAGGCCAAAATACTCTCCTGTCGGAACGGATACTCGATATTATTAAAACGAGGGTGCTAAATCATACAGAAGTGCACCCTCGGTATCAGGCTATTGTATAAATGCTGTAGGATTCGATGCTACGATTTCTGCATGTTTAGTCGCTAAATCAATAGCAACAGTCCGTAAGTCATCTGCTAAATCTCTACCAGTTACGAGTCTATAAAGGAAGTCAATAAATCCTCCGTCCGTTTTTTTCATTTCTTGCTTCGACATAGCTTCTACGCCGTAAGCATTTAAGTCCAGTTTTTTCATCATTTTTCATTTTAAAGTTCATAATTGTCGATAAAGACATCGTGCACATGTTGTCTATAATGCAAAGCTAAATTCTTTCCGTCCGAAAAATTGGACGGAATGAACGATTTGATGTCCTCCGTCATATTTTTTCATTTCGTCGGTTGACATATCCGATAAATGAATAATCGTAAAACGAACCTCCAGCGCTACGGGAGTGTCATAGTAAAAACTTGATAATCTGCGTGAGTACTTAATCGTTACCCCTCTCGACCGTAAGTCGTCGATCATATCATATAATGTTGAACGGCTAATCCCCAGACGATGGGCAAACTCTTTGGGAGTTCCTGTCTTTCGGTGGTGTATCAGACGATTAAAGATGTGCATCTTGTCTAAAATGTTGAATATTTTCATTGTATTAATTATTATCGGGGTTCATTCAATTGCTGGATTTATCGTATGACAATTGAAATCGTGCCCTATGAGTACCTGATCCTTCATATTTCGTTTTAATTGCATCACCGGACTACCCGGTGGTAATTTTTCCAATTCGTCCGATAATACCTGTAAAGGCGAATGAACAACACAGGGAAAAATTCAAATCGGTTATCGGTAATTTTGCGGCGCTACCTTTAACAAAAGCAGGGGTAACACTTGCTGAACGTTAAATTTTGGGTTACTCTGCCAGGCCTTAAACCTTACTGCCAAAGGTGTGTTTACCTGAATCTGTCTGTCAAAAATTTATCCGACGATCTTACGATCGTTTATTGCCACGCAAATACTTCAATGTTTAGCTTCAACAGGTTTAAAATCGGTTTGTATGATTGCTTCCCGGAGAGCTGCTTTGATTTAACAAAAAGGTTTATCGGTTGGGCGTTTCCGGTTTATCGTTATCCTTAAACATAAAAATCGAATCCTATTTTAAGACGTACCACAAAGGCTGTCCAACCGATCTGATATACAGACGGAGGCAAGATATATAAAAAAATGTAAAGAGACAAATACAATAAACAAAAATATTCGTTACATATATTGAATATCGGTAAAATATTCTATTTATTAGTAATAAAATGGAATACTATTTTCTCAATTTTATATATTTGTAAACAAATATCAAAGGATATGAGATAAGTAATTTGTTGATAAACGACAATAAATCGTTTTAATACGTATTCTTAAACTCACTGATTTTATAAATATTGTGGTGAAAAACAGAGCTTTATTCATATTTAGACTGTAACGATATAAAGCAATGCTCTATGTATAATTTAGATGAAACGACACTTTTTTGATATTGATCATGAATAATTGATATTACAAAACCGGATTTAATTTTTATTTGAAATATGTTAAAATCAATAGGGTTATCGTGTATTTTATTGGGGATATTTAATTGGGGTATGGGGCAGGATTTCCGGGGATATGATCTTGTTGAGGCTTATCCGGAGGTGTTGGTGAATCCTTATTCCCGGCCGTTTTCCCCGGATTCTGTAATAACAGCTTTTCCAAAAGATGTAATACATCCTCATCTTTTTGAGAGTTTGCCGATATCGGAAAGGGATTCTATCCGAAGGATAGTGATTTCCAGAATGAAGAAAGACACGCTTAATTTAACGGAATCATTATATGCTTTTAAACCTTATTTTGATCGGTTGAAATTTGAAGATCCTCATTTCCGTCCGTTAATCCCTTGGTTTATCACGAAAAACAATAGAGCGAATTCTGATAAAATACCGATATTGCCTTGGGATATTATTAATATAAACGATACCATTATCATTGATCATTCATATGATGAAAAATTCCATAAAGGAGATCGTATTTTAGAGATTAATAATACGCCTGTTGAGGAATTTATAAAGTACACGTATACGAACCGTTATTCTCCGTTTATTGTTTATCAGGCTTATTATCACTATGCTTATAGTCCCGGCTATACGGTTAAAACTCAACGTCAGAATCAAATACTGAATATTCATACGGAAGGAATAACTTACGATCATTATTTAAAAAATAAAATCTCTGAAAATCAAAAGAAAATATGGGCAGACTATAAAACCGGATATTTCAGTATTCCGGCTTTCAGGTATAATAAAAGTATCATTAAAGACCTGTATTCTTTTATTAAGCGTTTGAAAAAAATAGGCTATCCGAACCTGATCATTGATATACGAAAAAATGGGGGAGGCAGTGGAAGCGATTTCGATGAGTTAATGTCGTTGCTCGTTAATAAGGACACGGTCGTTTATTTAAAAAATGTCAGATTACGGGTGTCTCCAAATACCATTAAAGATTACGATTTTCTTACGGAAGACAGGATGGGGCAATTGATTAATTTGCCTGAACGGTATTTTGTTAAATCATTTCCTTTGAATAAAGAGAAATACCAGAATATGAATATTTACGTATTAATAAGTGAAGATACGGGATCACAGGCCGCAACTTTTGCCAATATTTTGCAATATAACGGTTCTGCAAAATTGGCCGGTGTTCCGCTTTTGCACAATGCTTTGAAATACGGGGAAATAACTCATCTGCCGTGGAGCAGTAATCCTTACGCCACAGTAAGTATCTCAACAATAGAACTCGATGAATACACCCGCAATCCGGACGGTCAGGTATATCCGGATATAGAGATTCCTTTCGTTGCCTCGGAATATATGAAAGGCGGCGATCCTGTCCTGGAAAAACTATTGGAACATATCGAAAGTACACGGTGAAATAAGAACCGTATATTTTATCGTATAAATCGATATTTATAATTAGTTATACATCTCAAAGATTTAATAAGTTGTAATCTGAATGATTATAAAAATATTAAATAAGTCGGTGGATTTATAATATAAGTCAGAACTGAACAGCCCCCCGGAAGTTTGAAAAACCGGAGGGGCTGTTTATTAGGTGTGATCGTGGGGCTGATCTTGCGACCGGCTGCCTGGGGTCAGATCACAGAATTGGTGTCTGGCGGCGTTTTTTTGTTGCGGGTGAATTTTTCCTGTAGTTCCTGCATAAGTTTGTAGAAATTGGGGATAAACAGGGTACCGACGAGGGCGGTCATAAGCATACCGGCGAAAACGGCGATACCGAGGGAGATGCGGCTGGCGGCTCCGGCTCCGGAGGAGATAACCAACGGGAAGGTACCGAGGATAAAGGCAAAGGAGGTCATCAGTATCGGGCGCAGGCGGACACGGCCCCCTTCCAGTGCGGCTTCGTTGATGGATTTGCCGGCGGCGTGGTAATCGCGGGCAAATTCGACGATGAGGATGGCGTTCTTGGCCGTCAGGGCGATAAGGAGGACGATACCGATCTGTGTGTATACACTGATAGGCAGGTTCATCACCATCACCCCGATAACGACGCCCAGCAGGGCGATAGGGAGTCCCATGATGACAGCGGCCGGATTCGTCCAGCTTTCATATTGGGCAGCCAGAATAAGATAGGCGACGAGAATCGCGAGAATAAATATCAGACTCGTGCTCGAACTGGAATTTTCTTCCTGATAGGCCATGGACGTCCATTCGTAACCGAATGAGGAGCCGGCCTTCTCTTTGATCAGATTACCCATAATTTCCAGTGCCTCTCCCGAACTGTAACCGGAAGCGGCAGAGCCCGAGATAAGAGCCGAAGTATAGGTGTTGTAACGGGTCAGGTTTTCTGCCCCGACGCGGCTTTCTACCGTAGTAAAGGCCGAAAGGGGAATCATATCGCCCTGGGCATTTCTGACATTCAGCCGGCGGATATCCCCGATCAGGGCCCGGCTGTCGGGAGCGCCTTCGACCTTCACCTGGTAAGTGCGGCCGAATTTTACGAAATTATTGACATAAGAAGAGCCGAGGAACACCGTCAGCGTGTTGAAAACATTGCTGATCGGGATTTGCATCATTTCTATTTTGTTCCGGTCGATATTGAGGTAATACAAGGGAACATCGGCACTGAACATCGATTCCACAGAAGCCAGGCCGGGGGTTTGTGCGGCGGCTACCATGAGCTCATCCGTCATTTTTTGGAGTTCCTGCGGACCGTAATTATTGATATCCTGGAGCATCACTTCAAACCCGCTGCTTTCCCCTAATCCGGGGATGGAAGGCGGCAGCACGGCGAAAGTCAGGGCCTCCGGTATCTCGAAATGGGCGAGCATATTGAATTTGTCGACAATAGCCTGGGCACTCATGCCGGGGGCTTTACGTTCGTCCCAGTTTTTCAGCATGACGAAAACGGTGGCTGCATTGGAGGCATTGGCACCGCTCATGACTGAAAAGCCGTTGATCGTGATATAGGTTTCTACACCGTCGATGCGGTTGATGATGGCGGCGGCTTTTTCAAGGGCTGTCTGGGTCTGTGAAGAAGAAGCGGCATCCGTAAGCTGCATAAAAGCCAGGAAATAACCCTGGTCTTCTTCCGGCAGGAAAGTACGCGGCCATTTCAGGAATCCCCAGAAAGCAAAGAAAGAAATAACGAAAAATACGATGAGGGTAAGTATGGATTTACGCATAAAGCCCCGGATGACCCAGGTGTAACCGTTGGTTGTTTTCTCAAAAAAACGGTTGAAAGCTTTGAACAGGAAAAACCGGGTCGGTTGTTTCGGCTTGAGAAAAAGAGCGCACAGTGCAGGACTCAGGGTAAGGGCGTTAAAGCCGCTGATAACCGTCGATATGGCAATCGTCAGGGCAAATTGCTTGTAAAGTTGCCCCGTGATGCCTCCGATAAAAGCTGTGGGTATAAATACGGCCAGCAATACAAGCACGATGCCGATAACAGCGCCCGACACTTCTTTCATGGCCTGGTTGACGGCTTCCTTGACGGTATTGTATTTCCCGGTTTCGATCAGGCGGTAGCTGTTTTCAACGATGATAATGGCGTCGTCTACCACCAGTCCGATAGCCAGTACCAATCCGAATAGGGTCAGCGTATTGATGGAAAACCCGAATAGTTTCATAAATGTGAAAGTACCGACCAGAGATACGGGGATCGCAATGAGTGGAATCAGCATCGCCCGCCAGTTTTGCAGGAAAAGCAGGATCACCAGCAGTACGAGTATGAAAGCCGTGATAAGCGTACTGTAAATACCGGCGATGGAAGCCCGGATAAACTCGGTTGTATCGAGGGTGACGTTATAATCGATACCCTGCGGGAAATAAGTAGCCAGATGGTTCATTTCCGTTTTTACCCGCTCGGAAACATCGAGGGCGTTTGCTCCGGGAAGCTGATAGATGGCCAGTGCAGCTACAGAACCGCCTTTTAATTGGGCGGTAGTACTGTATGTTTCGCGGCCGATCTCAATATCGGCAATGTCCCGCATACGAAGGTATTTCCCGTCGGGAAAGGCTTTGATGATGATATTACCGAACTCTTCTTCATTGACGAGCAAACCCTGGGTTTCCAGTGTATATTGGTAGGCTTCTTTGTGTTGCAGCGGTTCGGCGCCGACACTTCCGGCCGCTACCTGTATATTCTGGCTCTGTATGGCCGCAAGGACATCGTCGGCTGTGATTCCGCGGATGGCCAGCAGATCGGGATCGAGCCAGATGCGCATACTGTAATTCCCCATACCGAAAAGACTGACATTACCCACACCTTTAACCCGTTCCAACTGGTTGACGATATTCAGATCGGCATAATTCGACAGGTAAAGGGCGTCGTAATCGGGAGAGCTGGTGGTCAGGGAGATAAACATGACGACATTGGTCGATTCTTTGGTCGTCGTCACCCCGATCTTGGTAACTTCCTGCGGTAAGGTCGGTAAAGCGATATTAACGCGGTTTTCAACCAGGACGGTGGCCATATCGAGGTCCGTACCGACTTCGAAAGTAATAGTCAGTTGATAAGAGCCGGTGCTGGAAGATGAGGACGACATGTAAAGCATTCCTTCGACGCCGTTGACTTGTTGTTCAATGGGAGTGCCGATCATATTGGCAATCGTCGTTGCATTGGCTCCCGGATAAGAAGCGCGTACGACAACGGTCGGCGGGGTAATGGAAGGATATTGCTCGACAGGCAGGCTGTTCAGGGAAACAAGGCCTGCAATGACGATCAGTATCGACAATACGGTGGCAAATATCGGGCGGTTGATAAAGAAAGTGCTTATCATGATCTGGTTATTGAATTTGAATCGTGTAAATTGAAAAATCGTAAGTTAATCCGTAATCTGGGGCAACGTGCATATAGATTTTAAATGGCCGGTTTTAGATTAAATGATCCTGATAATAAACCGGTTGGACAAACAATTTAAAACCTGTAATTAAAACATCATTTATTTTTAGGTTTGATCTGCATGCCGGGGCGTACGCTCATAAGGGCATCCACAATATAACGGTCGCCGGGACGTATACCGCTGACAATTTCGCGCATCCCGTCCGGTTCGAGCACACCGACGGTGACGGGTTTAAGCTCGACCCGGTTGTCCGTTCCCAGGATATAAACAAACCTTCCTGTTTGGTTTGTGCCGATGGAGGTTTCCGGGATAAGCAAAGCATTGCTTACGTAGCGGTAGGGGACATGTATCTTGACGTACATGCCGCTCAGCAGTTGTTGTTCCGGATTATCTATAATGGCCCGGACGCCGACTGTCCCTGTTTGCAGGTCGACATTCGGCGAAGTATAGTCGAGCTGGCCTTTCCATTGGTGTTGCGGATTGGCGGCGTCACTGACGGTCAGAAACCGGAGCGAATCGTTCGTCGCTTGCTTTGTGCCGGTTACCGGCAGATTGAGGTATTCCGGGTAGGCCATATTGAAATAAGCGTACATTTGCCGGTCCTTATACATCGTGGCGAGGGTTGTGGGACTGACCGAACCGGCAACAAAATTGGCACGGTCTACCAGATTCCGGGTTACCTTCCCGTCGAAAGGAGCCTTGATATAGCAGTAATTGAGATTGATACGGGCTGTATTGAGCTGAGCCTTGGCATTTTGCAAATCGGCGAGGGCCGAGTTATAAGAAGATTCCGATTGCAGGTAATCGATCTCGCTGACCGCTTTGGTACGTACGGCCTCCTTCATTTTTTCAAACGAGGCCTTGGCATATGCCAGTTGGGACTCGGCGGTATTCACCCCTGCTAAGGCTGCATTCACCTGATCCTCGTAGGGTTTGGGTTCAATGATGAAAAGGGTTTGCCCCGCTTTGACTTCCTGGCCGGGAGTGTAACCGACTCTTTCGAGAAAACCGGAGACCCGGGCTACAAGGTTTACAGTTTGCTCCGCTTCAAGATAGGCCGGATATTCGTAGCTGTACACAACATTACGGGTTTGGGGAGTATTTACCGGGATTTCCGGTAACGGCATTTGTTCCCGTCCTTCTTTTTTAGTGTGACATCCTGCCGCCAGACAGAAAAAAATTGCGATTAAGATATAGTCTTTCATCATATAAGTTTTTGCCCTCATATACGTCATCCGGCTTTAGAATGTTCAGTTATGAATCATACCCCGGGACTGAAATGATCCGGATGTGGCGGGTGCTTTTCTGTGATTATTTTATAAAATCTGTCTTTTTTTTCGACTTATCGCCGATTCGGACGTTACATTTGTGAATCATTGATAATAAAACATGAATCAGGAGCGCGAACAACAGTTAATCAGGCAAAGCGTGGGGAACGACACAGCGGCTTTCGGCCGGTTGGTTACCGAATATCAATATTATGTCTTCAGGCTTGCTTTCCGCCTGCTCTGTAATACTGAAGAAGCCCGGGATGCAACACAGGAAGTGTTTATCCGGGCCTGGACGCATCTGGCGCAATTTAAGCCGCAGGTGAAGTTTACGACCTGGTTGTATAAGATAACGGTAAATTTGTGTTACGATCAAATGCGGCAGCAGCGACGGCAATCCGGTTTGATAGCTGCGGGACAGCAGGAAAAGGCGATGGAAGTTCCGGTAGAAGAAGATACCGGACAAAATTTGGAAAATCAGGAACTGATAACTCGTATCACCCGGCTGACCGGGGAACTGACACCCAAGCAAAAACTGGTGTTTACACTTTGGGATCTGGAAGGAATAGATCCGGAAGAAATTAAATTAATCACCGGGATGAGCAGTGCAAAAATTAAAAGTAATTTATATCTGGCCAGAAAATATATTCGTCAACGAATCAGTAAAATCTTATAAAAAGCAAATGGAAAATACAGATAAACAATACGATCGGACGATCGGAAAAATCAGGGAGATGCAACCTGTCCTGGAACACCCGGAAAAACTCTCCCGGCAGATTATGGAGCATATCGCTACCCGTTTGCCGGAGCATGCGGCAGCCGGCAGCCGGTTGAGCATCATCCGTATGCTGTCCGGAGTGGCGGCAGCCATGGTGATCGGTTTATTCGTTTATGAATTAACGAAACCCTTTCCGGTTCTTCGTGAGGCTGCGTATGCCGATATAACCGGACAGCTGGACCGCTTTATCGATCCTGCTTCCCCGATACCGGAAAAGATAAAGCAATATGCCGCTTTCCGGCAGGCGCAGGAAGCCAGAAAACAACAGCGGGAAGAATTTTATCTCAGTTCCCGGATGTCAAACTTAAAAAAACAAAGCCATGAAAAATAGTATCTTTATAATCAATCTGTTTTTAGTTCTTTTATTATGCTCTTGTGACAAACATTACGAAATGCTGACCCGGATAAACCCGGACGGTTCCTGTTTCCGGCAGTTCCGGTTAACGACGAAAGACTCTGCCTTCTTAGCGGGAGACACGGCCCGCAATCCCTTCCCCGTCCGCCTGGATGACGGTTGGCAGGTCTCGGTGTATGATTCGGTAAGCGGCGGATTACAGCCTTGGCCATTGCAGCATTTAAAGAGTCCTGCAGGTGCTTCGGCAGTTGTGGCCACCTGTCACTATGCTTCGGTTGAAGAAATGAACCGTAACTTCCGGTTTGACCACAGTTCATGGAAAAACATAAAACCGGAAATCACATGGAATAAATCTTTCAGGTGGTTTTATACCTACTATACTTTTTCAGAGAAATATACCCGTTATCCATCGCAGGATCTGCCTGTCCCCTTAGGAGAATACCTGACACCCGAAGAGCAGATACTCTGGTTTCAGGGGGATCCTGCTGCCTGTCAGGGGATGAATGGTTATGAAATGTATGAATACCTGGAACAGATACAGGAAAAAGCTGAAACCTGGGGAAAGAAATCTTTGTTTGTCATGCAGTATTCGGTGATTCAGGATTTCCTGGCCTCCAGGCCTGACAATCTCTGGAGCGGCCGTTTGTCCCAGGCCCGGGATTCTATTTTTATCCTCAATAAGGATAAATCTGATTTTTGGTCGGATAATTTGGCTCCTTTCCTGGATCAATATTTCCGGACCGGTTATTTTTCGGAAGAATACCGGAAAAATCAGCGGGTACTCGATTCCCTTTCTGATGCTGAATCGGCCGTACTCGAATTGTTCGAACCCCATATCAAATACGAATTGGTCATGCCGGGTAAAGTTGTTTCAACCAATGCGCCGCATTGCGAAAACGACAAATTGACCTGGCAACTGAATGCCTATCGCTTTCTGCCGGCCGATTATATCCTGACAGCCGAATCCCGCCGGTTAAATCTCTGGGCAGTAATATTGACCCTGCTCTTGTTAGGCGGTATAACTTATATATTTCGCCGTTAAACGCTGACATCATAAGGAGGAGCGTCGGTACACGCTCCTCCTTCATAATCTAAAATAGGTTGTTCTTATACAATTGGGAGGTGTGAAATAACAACTTGGTTATCTGAAACGACAACTCTGCAATTATTATTTGTCCGTGTGTTCTTCATACTTTTATTTTACTTCAGAAATCCGTCCGACTGCAGGTCGGATTGGTAAATTGAGGTATAACATTAAAAATGAAAGACATGAAAAAAGTAACGGCTTTGCAGATGAATTTTATTTGGAAGGTATGTGCGGCACATTTTATCGCTTATTTTACAGCAGGTATATTGGCACTGTTTTTCCTGGATTATAAAACACATTTTTCCTCGGAATATTTATCATCCATGATGAAGCCGGTGGAGTCTCCTTGGGTTATGCTAGGGCCTTCATTTCAATTATTCAGAGGCATAATAATTGCGTTGGTGTTATTGCCGGTGCGTGGCTTTATCTTTGAAAAAAAGGGTTTTATAAAATTAGCCTGGTTGGTTTTAGGATTTTCTTTTATTTCTACAATCGGACCTGCCCCCGGCTCTTTTGACGGATATATTTATACGCTACTGCCGGTATCTTACCATTTGGGTGCTATTCCCGAAGCCTTGTTATACACTGTTCTTTTCTCGGGAATTATATCGCTTTGGTATAAATTTGAACGGAAATATATTACGATTATTTCCGCTATATTTATATCGCTGATTTTATTTATGAGTATTGGGGGCTTTTTGGCATCAGGTAAGGCTATAGGAGTGTAATATAAAACGTGTCTATGTCCGGAAAATACAGAAAAATAAAGATGATTATAGCAGTACTACTGTTTAGTATCATTTATACATGGTTTATAAAACGAGGCGAAGGAACTGATATTTTCGATATATCTGTCATCGTAATGACGGTATCCAATATATTTACCGTTTTATTCATCGTAAGTCTGTTTTTTAAAATACAGGCCGATAATATAAAGAAGCCGGTCAGCGAATTAAAAAAGAAACTGATTCCTTCATTTGTATTTTTTGTGTTGTCGGCAGTTGTTGTTTCTTTGTTTATTTTCAGTTTAAGTGATTATGTATTGTTTCTGCTTAAGGGATGGGATACCCGTAATTTTGTGGAAAATTTACTCTATAAGGATATTCCGGGGACATTCTCGTCTCTTTTTATCGGAATCTTTGTGGCATCGGTTATATTTTTCTACGAGATATGGCGTCAGTCCATTAACCGGGAACAGAAATTGAGGGAGGAGAATTTAAGATTCAGATATGGAAATTTAAAAGCTCAGGTCAATCCCCATTTCTTGTTTAACAGTTTGAATACACTTTCTGAAATGGTGTATGAAGATGCCCGGAAAACAGATATTTGTATTCAGAAATTAGCTTCTGTTTATCGTTATATACTTGAAAATGAAAATGTAGATTGGGTACCTCTGGATGTGGAAATTGAGTTCGTAAAAAATTATTTTGGTTTACGAAAAGAGCGTGACGGGGAGAAGATAACGTTGGAGATCAGGATAGAAAATCCGGGGAAATTTAAAATAATCCCCATATCCTTGCAGATATTGGTTGAAAATGCGTTAAAGCACAACATCGCTTCGCAAGCCCGGCCTTTGGAAATAAGTATTTATCGTGAAGGGAGGTATATTGTAGTTGCCAATACAATGAATAGCAAAACTGTATTGTGCCGTCCTTCGGGTATAGGATTAGCAAATCTTCGGGAAAGGATAAAATTGGTCATGGGTAAAGAAATCGTCATTAATCAGGAAAATAGTCGTTTCATTGTCAAACTGCCTCTTGAAAATAATTGAATTATGAAAGTATTGATTGTAGAAGATGAGCAGCCCGCTGTGCGGAAACTGGTTCGCTTATTGGAAGAAGTCGATCCGGCAATAGTGATTATCGGTGTCCTCTCGTCTGTTGAGCAGGTTGTAAATTGGTTTTCGGTTAATACGCCTCCCGATTTGGTATTTATGGATATACAACTGGAAGATGGTATTTCTTTTGAGGTATTTGACCTGCTTGAAATAAAAATTCCGGTAATATTTACAACGGCCTATGACGAATATGCCTTGAAAGCATTTAAGGTCAACAGTGTGGATTATCTCCTTAAGCCGGTAGGATTGGAAGAATTAAAAAAAGCGGTTGACAAATTTAATACGATCCATCGGTTAAATATGGGATATACGCGGCTTGAAGCAATAATTAAAGAATTGTATCCGGTACGTAAAGAACGTTTTATGGTAAAAATAGGGGAACATTACAGGTCAGTTCCTGTATCTGCAATCAGATGTTTTTATATAGCGGAGCGTTCCACTTTTATTTTTGATGACACCGGTAAAAATCATCCTGTAGATTATTCACTGGACAAAATCGGGCAGCTTGTCGATCCTGGTTTGTTTTTCAGGGTAAACAGAAACTTTATTATTGCTTATAATTCAATCGGGGATATCATAAATTATTCTTCCAACCGTTTAAAAATAATACTTTACGGATGGGATAAAAAAGAGAATATATTGGTTAGCCGGGAGCGGGTCGCTTTATTTAAAGCGTGGATAGACAGATGATATTCCGGAAGCATTCCCCTTATGCGGCTTTGTCCTGTCGTTTCCCGGGTTTTGCATGATTCATTGATAACGTGAGGCTGCTGTGTCGAATTTTAGATTTTAGATTGTTGATTATGTCCACAATTCTCCCCTGCCCGAAAGAGAATCGTAAATCGTCAATTGCTTTAGTTTTCCCAACCGCCTCCCAGGGCCTTATACAGTTGGATCAGATAAAGCAAGGTAGTGGCTTGGGCACCGGCCAGGGTATTCTGGTAATTCAGTACATCCTTTTGTGAATCGAGCACGTTTTGGTAGTCGGATAGGCCTTGCTTATAGAGAGTGAGGGCCAGGTTCAGGGTTTCCTGTGCCTGTTCATAGGCCTGGCGGTCGGCCGACAATTGCTCCTGGGCTTTGGCATAGGAATAAAGGGCGTCGTCCACTTCCTGCAAAGCGGTGAGCAGGGTGTTGTTATAATCATTGATACCTTGTTCTAGCTGCAATTGGGCAATGCGGGTCGTTTCGTTCAGTTGCCGTCCGCTGAAAAAAGTCCATTTCATACTGGGACTGATTTGCCAGTCCATATTCTCTCTGCGGAAAAATTGCTTGAACTTATCCGAACCGTATCCGAAACTTCCGGTGACATAAAATTTGGGGAACCAATCGGCCCGGCTGGCACCGACGGCTGCCGAAAGTGCGTCCATCGTATTCTCGGCCGCTTTTACGTCCGGACGGCGGCGGATAAGATTGGCCGGAATGCCCGTGATCAGGATGTTTTGGTTATCCGGAAGGGGGGCTATGGCCCGGAGTGCCTGTCGTAAACTGTCGTTATATTCTCCGGTAAGGATACAAATGGTGTTGATCTGATTCGTAATCGTCGATTCGATTGCCGGGATCAGGGAGGCTGTTTGCAAATAAAGGCTTTTGGCCTGGGAAAAATCGAGTTGTGAGGTCAGTCCGGTTTTAAAGCGGGTTTCGGTCAGATCGAGAATCTCTTTTTGGGATTCTAGGTTCTGGCGGGCCACCTGCCATTTGGCCTGATAATTGCGTAAATTGATATACGACGAGGCAAGCTGGGCTGTAAGAGATACCAGGGCGGCACGGTAATTTTCTTTCGAGGCATAGTAATATTCTTTTTGCGACTTTACATTTTTGCGTATACTCCCGAAAACATCGATTTCCCAGTTCATTTCAAGCTGGGCCTGGCCGGTGTAATTCCGTTCATTGATGTGCTCTATGCCGAGGCTGTTTTTTTCGGGGCTATAGGCTGCTGTGGCGCTTAATTCCGGAAACCAGGCGCTCTGTTGTACCCGGGTTCGTTTTTTGGCAATATCGATATTGCGCAGCGTATTTTGCAGATTGTAATTGTTGCGGGTGGCTTTCCGGATCAGGCTGTCGAGGGTCGGGTCGCTGAAAAGACGCCACCAGCCGTCTTCTGTCGGCAATTGCTGTTCTAAATTCAGCGTCGTGTAGTGCTGTGCTTTTGCGGGGATCAGCAAACCCATATAAATCAGGCAGAAGAAAAATGTGTTTCTCATGGTATAAGTGCTTCATTAGTATTTGTTCGCTACATCGCTACATCGTAACTATAATTATTTGAGCAGATTACAGAGCCCGAACGTAAAGCTGAATAAGTCAGCGTACTTGTTTTGTTCTTTTCTGTAAATCCGGACAAGATCCTTGTGTGAAAACTATACGGAAACCGGACTGAAAAGTTTATGGATAAACCGGTTTATAACAAGCGGCCGGGATCGTATTTCCACTATCGGAATACAGTCCCGGCCGTTATAAATAAAATCGTGAAGAGGTTCTGGTTTGTCGGATAAAGGAACTGGTTTCACGGATATTCTTTTCAGAAATCTGTTGCTTGCTTTCGGAAAAAGTAATTGAAAATCAAAAATATACAGCTACCGCTGAAATAAATAATTTTATAACCTATTTGGATTGCCGTTCGATCTCCCGTAGATTTTCCATTTTTTTCTTCCGGAGGAAGCCGTTGATATCTTCCAGGTGTTCGGTTACTTTCCGGTTGCCGAATTCATATACCTTTGTCACCAGGCCGTTGAGAAAATCGCGGTCGTGTGAGACGACAATCACCGTGCCGTCGAAGTCCAGCAAGGCATTTTTCAGTATGTCCTTGGTTTTCAGATCGAGGTGGTTGGTAGGCTCGTCGAGGATCAGCAAATTCACCGGCTGCAACAGCAATTTGATCATAGCCAGCCGGGTACGCTCTCCCCCCGACAACACTTTTACTTTTTTGTCGATATCGTCCCCGCTGAACATAAAAGCCCCCAGTAAATTTTTGGTATTGCTTTTCAATTCCAGAGGGGTCACGTCGTCAACCGTCTGAAAAACAGTAAGGTCTTCATCCATCAGCGAAGCTGCATTTTGGGCAAAATATCCGATCTGGGCATTGTGGCCAAGTGTCAGTTTGCCTGTGTAATCGGTGATTTCTCCCATAATACATTTCACCAAAGTGGATTTTCCTTCTCCGTTACGTCCCACAAAAGCTACTTTTTCCCCCCGTTGTATCGTAAAGCCGGCGTGATTGAACACCTCATAATCGCCGTAATGCTTCGACAAATCTTCTGCAATCACCGGATAGCTGCCCGAACGGGGGGAAGGGGGAAATTTCAGGCGTAAAGCCGACGTATCCTCTTCGTCTACTTCCAGGATTTCCAGTTTTTCGAGCATCTTCACCCGCGATTGTACTTGCAGGGTTTTGGAATACGTGCCTTTAAACCGTTCGATAAATTCTTTGGTTTCGGCAATCATTTTCTGTTGTTCGTCGTAGGCTTTTTGCTGTTGTGCCCGGCGGTCTTTACGCAGTTCCAGGTATTTGGAGTAATTTACTTTATAATCGTAAATCCTTCCCATCGTCACCTCTATTGTGCGGGTCGTGATATTATCAATAAATGTCTTGTCGTGAGAGATCACAACAACAGCTTTCCCGTTGTTTATCAGGAAATCTTCCAGCCATTGGATCGAATCGATATCCAGGTGATTAGTGGGCTCGTCAAGCAGCAGGACATCCGGATTTTTCAGCAACATTTTGGCCAGTTCGATACGCATGCGCCAACCGCCGCTGAAATCACGGGTTTGCTTATGCAGGTCTTCGCGTTTAAAGCCCAGGCCCAGCAATGTCTTTTCTACGTCCGCTTCAAAATGGGTGAGGTCGATACTGTAGAATTTTTCACTGAGGGCCGAAACTTCTTCGATCAGTTTGTAGTATTCCGGCGAATCGTAATCTGTCCTTTCCGTCAATTGGCGGTTCAGGTCCTCGATTCTTTTTTCCATTTCAAACAGGTGGGAAAAAGCCTGGGAGGCTTCTTCATACACGGTCCGTCCGTCTTCCGTCATCAGGTGTTGCGGCAGGTAGGCGATTACAGTGTCTTTGGGGGCAGTCACATTCCCGCGGGTAGGCTTCCGGGCCCCTGCCAGAATTTTCAGTAAGGTCGATTTCCCTGCTCCGTTCTTGCCCATAAGGGCGATACGGTCTTTCTCGTTAATCTGAAATGAAATATCTTTAAAAAGGGCTCTGTCCCCGAATTCTACTGTAAGTCCGTCTACTGAAATCATAATGTAAAATCTAAAATCAAAAGTCCGGCAAAGATAGGAAAAAAGAAACAGGCTGCAATACGAACATGGACAGACCCCTGTTTTGTACTCATTCCCATTGGGATAGGAGCCGGAGAATTGTTTTTCAGTGTCGTCCTGGCTGGTTAAAACGTTCGTTTTTATCAGACACACACCCCTAAGTCAATTTCACAAAAATAAACAAAAGCTAAAGAAATCAAAATATTTATAATCAGTATTTTTCATTCGTTTTACTTATTTCGATGTATCGCGTATTATTTTCACAATAAAAACGAACCTTTTAATTGCAGATTTTAAATTGACGATTTGGGACTGAAAGAATTGATAACGAATCAGGTTGTCAGGTAATTTAAAATTTACAATCTAAAATTTACAATTTATATGACCTTTAAAGTTGTTTAGCATTATATGCAGTAGGTTCCGGATATGTGCAAATGGTATTTCCGGGGTATAAAATGAAGTACCGGCATTTGAGAATAAATACGTGCTGAAATAGAAACGTAATATAGTTATGGGAAAAACCATAAAAGGTATGGGGTTGGGTTGGATTCTGGGGGGCATTAGCGTAATCGAATTTGTTTTATGGGATCTGGTGCGCTTGCGCACAGATGTCAATGAAACAACCGAATGGCTTACGCGTGCCGTATCCTTAACTCCGATTGTGGCTGTAATCGGTTTGTTTACGCTTTTGATATATGGGTGGCGGGTTTGGATGTTAGCGAGGGGGCGGCGGATAAGTCCCGAAGAGAAAGCGGTACATATTTACATCGGGATATTGCTGCATATACTTGTATATATCTGGTGGGGTATCGGGGTATTTATTCCTGTGGAATACATATACATAAACACCGAATATTGGTATATACCCCAGGGGCTTATCGTGATAGGATGGGTGTTGCAGAGAATCAGCTTAAAACAGGCCATCCTGTCCGCCAAATCCCAAAGGATGCTCCGGACTGGAGGCGGTAAATTGCAGGGACTCACTTATCTTATAGCCTATCTTTTTGTCATATCATTGGCTTTGTCTTCCGTAATATTTTATATGTTTTCTTCTATTTTTGAGGATGAGGCAGATGTCCAGATTTCAGCTATGATCCGGTCAGCCTGGTTATTGACATTCTTTATAGCTAATATCGTATCTTTCAATCTGGTCATACACAACTGGAAAAATATTTTATCGGTAAGTCGGAGTCCGGCAAAACAGACTTGTCCGTATTGATTTCCGGCAGATATAATTTTGATATTCCCTTGGATAAATTGTAAATTTACGATTCCTTTTTTGCAGGGAAGGATCGTGAGTATAATCTGAAATCGTCAATCTGCAATTATACAGGTTCTTTTTTAAGAAAAAATCCACATCTGTGGGGAATTTTTCTACAGTTGCCATTATAACATGAAATAACTAAATATATTTAATCTGCTTGAAATAAGTATATTATCTTCGCAGCTCCATTTTGGCATATTATTTTCAAAAGATAAGGAATTAAACAATATAAGGTATATGAACAGAAAGTATATGATTGTGGCAGTGGGGATGACTGCCCTTTTGTTAGGAGGATGTAAAAAAGAAAAAGAACCGGAAAAGGTCGTGGTGAAAATGGAGAAAGTGGGGACGGACAATATGGAAATTTATGGGGAATATGTGGGACGTATCCGCGCCAAGCGGTTTGTGGAAGTGCGTGCCCGGGTCGAAGGCTATTTGGAGAATATGCTTTTCGAGGAAGGGAAACGGGTACACCGCGACCAGCCCTTATTTATTATTAACCGTGCCCAGTATAAGGCCCGGGCCGACAAGGCCGATGCCCAACTGAAAAAAGATTTGGCACAGGAGGCGAAAACCGCCAGGGATGTAGAGCGCCTGCGCCCCCTTTATGAGCAGAAGGCAGCCAGCCAGTTGGATTTGGACAATGCCGTTGCCGCTTATGAAAGTGCAAAGGCAAGTGTTGCCATGAGCCGGGCCGATTTGGCTCAGGCAAATCTGGAATTGGGTTATACAACGGTTAAGTCGCCGATTACAGGCTACATCAGCGAGCGTTACGTCGATGTCGGTACCTTGGTCGGACCGGGAGCCAAGTCATTGTTGGCAACGGTGGTCGACAGCGATACCGTATTGGTGGATTTCAGCCTTACCGCCCAGGACTATCTCCGTAGCCTGCAACGGAATGTGAAATTGGGCGAGCGGGACACTTCCCGCTCCTGGCAACCGAATATTACGGTAACCCTGGCCGACAATTCCATCTACCCGATCCGGGGATGGGTTGATTTTGCCGAGCCCCAGGTCGACCCGAAAACAGGTACGTTCAGCGTACGTGCCGAACTGGGAAATCCCGAGCGGAAATTATTGCCGGGGCAGTTCACAAAAGTGAAATTGCTGCTCGACGTAAGGGAAAATGCGGTTGTGGTGCCTGCCAAAGCCGTTGTGATTGAAAAAGGGGGGGCCTACGTATATGTCGTTCGCCGCGATAGCACAACCGAAAAACGTTTTATCGAAACGGGGCCGGAAGTGGGCAACCGTATCGTTGTAGAACGAGGATTGGGATTGGGCGAGACGATTATCACCGAAGGCTACCATAAGCTGGCTCCGGGTGTATTGGTTATTCAGGAGGAAGCGACGGTGCCCGGTGAGAAAAAAGATTCGGTTGCTGTGGTGGCAGTCGTGAGAAAAGAAGAAGGAGGTAGCCGATGAAGCCTACATTCTTTATCGACCGTCCGATTTTTTCGGCGGTATTATCCATATTGATCGTTATTGTCGGGTTTATCGGTTTGTTTCTGTTGCCGATAGACCAATATCCTCAGATCACCCCTCCGGTGGTGAAAGTATCGGCTTCCTATCCCGGGGCCAGTGCGCTGACCGTTTCACAGGCCGTTGCCACGCCTATCGAACAGGAACTCAACGGTACGCCGGGGATGTTGTATATGGAATCGAGCAGTAATAATTCCGGCGGTCTGACAATAGATATTACGTTCGATATTTCAGCCAACCCCGAATTATCGGCCGTAGAAGTGCAAAACCGGGTGAAACTGGCCGAATCGCGCCTGCCGGCCGAGGTGATCCAAAACGGTATCAAAGTCGAAAAACAATCGGCCAGCCAGTTGATGACCATCGCCCTGAAATCGTCCGACGAACGTTTCGATGAAATCTACCTGAGTAATTTTGCGACAATCAACGTGCTCGACATACTCCGGCGTATTCCGGGAGTGGGACGGGTGTCCAACATAGGCAGCCGCTACTATGGGATGTGTATTTGGGTGATGCCCGACCGTCTGGCGAATTTCGGACTGACGGTGAAAGATTTGCAGAATGCCTTGAAAGACCAAAACCGCGAGTCGGCTGCCGGGGTGCTGGGGCAACAGCCCATCACCGGTTCCGATATCACCATCCCCATTACAACCCAGGGCCGTTTGTCGACGGTGCAGGAGTTCGAGGAAATTGTCGTGCGGGCCAATCCGGACGGTTCGGTGATACGTATGCGCGATGTGGCGCGCGTGTCTCTGGAGGCTTCTTCCTATGCTACGGAAAGCGGTGTGAACGGGGAAAATGCGGCCGTGCTCGGAATTTATATGTTGCCCGGGGCAAATGCCATGCAGGTGGCCGATGATGTCAAAGAGGCCATGAAAGGCATCAGCAAGGATTTTCCGGAAGGATTGAGCTACGATATCCCTTTCGACATCACCACCTATATCGCAGAATCCATACACGAGGTATATAAAACTTTATTCGAAGCCCTTGTGCTCGTTATCCTGGTGGTGTTCCTGTCGTTACAAAACTGGCGTGCATCATTGGTGCCCCTGGTAGCGGTTCCGATTTCGCTGATCGGTACGTTCGGGGTGATGCTGGTGCTGGGCTTTTCTCTGAACATGCTGACTTTGCTGGGATTGGTACTGGCCATCGGTATTGTGGTCGACGATGCGATTGTGGTTGTGGAAGCTGTCGAAAGCTATATGGAAAAAGAGGGACTATCCCCCTATGAAGCCACCAAAAAAGCCATGCACGGACTGACGGGGGCACTGGTAGCCACCTCCCTCGTACTGGCGGCTGTGTTTGTACCGGTAAGTTTTCTCGGGGGCATCACAGGTATGCTCTATCGCCAGTTTGCCGTGACGATCGTAGTGTCGGTACTGATTTCGCTGGTCGTGGCTTTGACATTGAGTCCTGCTATGTGTGCCATCCTGCTGCGGCCTGCCAGAGGTGATAAAAACCGGTTTTTCCGCAAAATCAACGAATGGCTGGCCAAAGGCAATCACAAATATACGGGATTGGTGGAAAAGGCTGCCCGTAATTCGCGCCGTGTACTGGCAGGTTTCGGGATGGTGCTGGTGCTGATCTTTGTCCTGAACCGTGTCGTTCCCGGAAGTTTTATCCCGGAAGAAGACCAGGGTTATTTCAAGGTAGAGCTCGAATTGCCCGAAGGGGCTACCCTCGAGCGCACACGTGCGGTCACCGACCGGGCGATAACCTACCTGCAGGGGCATCCGGCTGTCGACTATGTGTTGAATGTAACCGGTTCCAGTCCGCGTGTCGGGACAAACCAGGCCCGCTCCGAACTGACCGTGATACTCAAGCCCTGGGAAAAACGCAAGGGGGGACGTATGGGGGTAGAAGATGTAATGACCGACGTACGCAAAGAATTCTACCACTATCCCGAGGCAAAGGCATATTTGTCCAAACCGCCTGTAATCCCGGGACTGGGAACGGCAGGAGGATTCGAGTTGCAATTGGAAGCCCGTGGCGGCGCTTCGTTCGAACAATTGGTGACGGCTGTCGACACCTTTATGATGTATGCCGGCAAAGAAAAGGCGTTGACGGGGCTTTCTTCCTCCTTACAGGCTGAAATACCCCAACTCTATTTCGATGTCGACCGCGACAAGGCCAAATTCCTGGGCATCCCGATGGCCGATATATTCTCGACCATGAAGGCTTATACGGGATCGGTATATGTCAACGACTTCAATATGTTCAACCGTATCTACCGCGTATATATACAGGCAGAAGCCCCCTACCGGATGCATGCTGACGACATTAACCTCTTTTTCGTGCGTGCGGCTTCGGGCGAAATGGTGCCGCTTACGGCTTTGGGAACGGCCGAATACACCACCGGACCGGGAAGCATGAGGCGTTTCAATATGTTCTCTACGGCTGTCATCCGCGGCAACACGGCCCCCGGATATAGTTCGGGCGAAGCAATGCGTATCCTCGAAGATGTGGCTAAAAAATACCTGCCCGAAGAGATTGGGGTGGAGTGGAGCGGACTCTCTTACCAGGAGAAAAAAGCCGAGGGCCAGATGGGGCTCATTATGCTGCTGGTGTTCGTATTCGTATTCCTGTTTCTGGCTGCGTTGTATGAAAGCTGGCTGGTGCCGGTGGCCGTATTGTTGTCACTGCCTGTGGCTGCATTGGGAGCCTATCTGGGAATTTGGGTGTTCGGTTTGGAAAACGATGTTTATTTCCAGATCGGACTCGTAACCCTGATCGGACTGGCGGCTAAAAATGCGATATTGATTGTCGAATTCGCCCAGGTTGAAGTGCAGCGTGGCGTCGATGCCTTGCAGGCAGCCCTGACGGCCGCCAGCTTGCGGTTTCGCCCGATCCTGATGACTTCACTGGCCTTTGTATTGGGGATGTTGCCGTTGGTATTGGCTTCCGGGCCGGGTTCTGCCAGCCGCCATTCCATAGGCACGGGCGTATTCTTCGGGATGTTGGCCGCAATTACGGTCGGGATTGTCATGGTGCCGTTTTTCTTTTACCTCATCAACCGGGCAAAGGAAAAAATGGGGCGTAAAATCCGTCGTCTCGGCCTGAAAGAAAGATGTGAGAACAAAGTAAAAAGTTGGCTTAAAAAATAGCATGGGGAAAGATTCTTGCTCTGTGCCGGGAATGCAATGTTTATCTGATAAAACCGCAGGATATGCGGGAAATAAAGGGGAATTATGATGTATAAATTTATAATGATCGTTTTGTTATCGGGAGTCGCGCTGACTTCCTGCAAAATCGGGAAAGAATATACCCGTCCGGAACTGGGATTGCCGGACCGGATCGAAGCCGGGGTGAAAGCTGATTCGGCTTCGGTAAGTGATTTAAAATGGTGGGACTTATACACCGATACAGTCTTACAGGGATTGATCCGGCAGGCGTTGGCTTACAACAAAGACATGCAGATCGCGGTTGCCCGTGTCAGGGAAACCGAAGCCTCCAGGCGGATAGCCAAAGCGGATATTTTTCCGCGGGTCGATGCAAGGGTTGGGGGACAGCGGGATTACGACTATACGCCCGAGAATAATTTTGAAATTAAAGGAATGTTATCCTGGGAAGCCGACTTATGGGGACGTTTACGTTGGGGAAACCAGGCAGCGATAGCGCAATACCTGCAAACTGTTGAAGGCCGTCGTGCCCTGCAGATGACCATTATCGCCCAGGTGGCCCAGGCTTATTTCGAATTGAGCGCCTTGGACGAAGAACTCAAAATCGTACGCCGTACTCTGGCAGCCCGTGAGGAAGGGGTACACCTGGCCAAACTGCGCTATGAGGGAGGATTGACCTCCGAAACCTCCTTGCGACAGGCTCAGGTGGAATTGGCGCGTGCGGCCACCCTGGTGCCCGATTTGGAACGGAAAATCAAACTGAAAGAAAACGATATCTGCCTGCTTACGGGGCAATATCCCGGCACGGTCAGCCGGGGAGAGGGCATCCGTCAGCAGGGATTGCCCCGGTTGCTGCCTGTAGGGGTTCCTTCTGCTTTGCTCGAGCGCCGTCCGGATATCCGTCAGGCCGAATACCGGCTCAAAGCGGCTGTTGCCAAAAGAGGGATGGCTTACACCAATATGTTTCCCAAACTGACCCTGTCGGCCCAGTATGGCTTGGAAAATAACCACTGGGAGAACTTCTTCCAGACGCCCTTCTTTTTCCTGGGCGGACAATTAGCGGCCCCCCTGCTCAATATGGGTAAAAACCGGGCCCAGTACAAGGCTGCCCAGGCGGTAGCCGAGCAGGAAGGCTATGCCTATCAGCAGGTCGTACTCACGGCTTTTAAAGAAGTAAACAATGCGCTGGTATCCAGCCGTAAGATCGAGGAAATCCGGCAGTCGCGTGCCAATCTGGAAGAGGCTGCCCGTTCCTACCTGCAACTGGCCAACCTGCAATACATCAACGGTGTCATCGGCTACATCGACGTGCTCGACGCCCAGCGTGGTTATTTCGATGCCCAGATCGGCCTCAACAATGCTGTCCGCGACGAACTGATCGCCGTTGTCAACCTTTACAAAGCCCTCGGCGGCGGTTGGGAAAACTAAAGCAATTTACGATTGTTGATTTACGATTCTCTTTTGGGCGGGGGAAAATTGTAGGTATAACCAACAATCATAAATCAACAATCGTAAATCATAAATCATAAATCGTAAATCTACAATCTACAATTCCCCCCTGCTGCCAACCGCCCTTGCGCCTGTTTTTTTCCGGCGGGAAAGCTCTTTGTGAGAAATTTAATTTTTTTTATATTGTGATAACTCGGAATACTCCCGTCGGCTGTCTATTTTTGTATCGTTAAATGATTGAACGAAAATGGGGGAACATATATCTTTCCGGAAAAACGAAGGACTGCTTACTGTAAAGCCATATTGGCGGGGAAATCCGGTTGTAAGGGGGCGTTTTGTCAATCGCCAGCACCGGGCTGCAACCGGCATCGGGAACGTCCTCAAATGGCGTTTGTCACTCAATCCCCAGCGCAAGGAGAAGCGCCGCGAAAAATGGGATCCCCGGATGAACTACCTCCACTCCCTCGAAAATATAAAAGGCGATTCGCTGGTGTGGTTGGGGCACAATTCTTTTTTTATGCAGTTCGGCGGCAAGCGGCTCATGTTCGATCCCGTGTTCGGCAACATCCCTTTTGTGCGTCGCCGCAGCAAGTTGCCTGTCGACCCTTCGGTGTTTAAAAATATCGACTACCTGCTTATCAGTCACGATCATTTCGATCATATGGATAAAAAAAGCATTACTCTTCTGTACCGGAACAATCCGGAGATGAAATTGTTCTGCGGATTGGGCACCGGCAGCCTGGTAAAAAGCTGGTTCCCGGAAATGGAGGTCATCGAGGCCGGATGGTACCAGCAGATCGAGGACAACGGCTTGAAAATAACCTTCCTGCCATCCCAGCATTGGAGCAAACGCTCTGTACACGACGGCGGGCAGCGCCTTTGGGGGGCTTTTATGTTGCAGGCCAACGGTTTGTCGGTGTATTACAGCGGAGACACCGGCTATTCCAGGCATTTTACGGAGATACCCGAGCTTTTCGGTGCGCCCGATTATGCGCTTTTGGGTATCGGGGCCTACAAACCGCGCTGGTTTATGCAGCCCAACCACATCTCTCCCTACGATTCGCTGACGGCATCGGCCGAAATGAATGCCCGGGTAACGATCCCTATGCACTACGGCACTTTCGACCTGTCGGACGAACCGTTGAGCGATCCGCCCAAAGTGTTTGCCGAAGAAGCCCGCAAACGCAATATCCCCGTTGCTATTCCTGCATTGGGAGAAATTGTTCCGTTGAAAAAAGAATAGGGGTTTGGATATACGGTTTACGGTTGCTGATTTTTGATTGGCGGTGAGAAAAGTATAACGTTAGAAAAGCAGAGGGGCGCCGGAGTTAAAAATCCGGTAAACCTTTTCAGGAGTAATTATTCTCTGATCGGCTTCCCCGCTTGATATGAGCCTCGAGAAATTAAAGTCTGCCCACCGGTCGGAGCCTTGTAACCCGTAATTGCAGAAGTATTTTATAAACGTAAGTTACTGGTAAGCTGGGGCCGGGGAATCAACTTAATGATCAGTGAATGTACAAAAGCCGGACTACCGGAACCAGAATTCCGGGCAGGAGGAAATATGGTAACAGTAACTTTTTATTTTGTAGGATAAGTAACAGGACAAGTGCTGAAACTCTTATCTGTTATAGAAGCTGGAACCATATCCGTAAAGCAAATGATGGAAGCACAATCATTGAGTGACTGGGATAATTTTCTACGCCGTTACCTGAATCCGGCACTGAAAGACGGTTTAATCGCTTTACTTTATCCGGACCAGTCCAAGCATCCTGAACAGCAATATTACCTGACAGACAAAGGGAAAGCCTTGTTGTGGGAAAACAAGGCTGAATGATATTGCCTGAAGCAAACATCCTTCCTGAACAGATTCAGGTTTAGTGAAGCAGCGGACCCCAAAGATTCGTTACTTTTTATTTGTATATAGATAATAGCTAAATGGTCTTACATTTTGATATACATTGAATAGCTTTATCTGTAGCCTGATCTTAATGAAGAGCGGATGGAAATATTGAAGGCACCAGGGGAAAAATAAAATAAAGATGTAGTTCCTGATTTCAATATATAATGGAATGAAGAAATCTTTTTAATATAGTTGTTTCATTGATTAAGATGTTTCCCGAAATCATGGCGTGAGGAATTTCCAGTGGCGTTTCTTCCGGAAAATCTATTCGGATTTTAATAGTTTCCTGCATAGGATGAACAGGATATATTTTAGATAATTTACCGTAGTATTTATGGTTTCCCCGAGACGAATATAAAACAACTTTATTATTCAGGTTTATTTTAGTTTCTTGTTCTATAGGTATCTCAGTTTCTCCATAGGTTATCCTGACTTTCTCGGGTATTATAATAAATAAGATATTTCCGGCCTTAACCTGATCGTAATCGGAGACATGAAAAAGGGGAGTTCCAGAGACAGAAGCCCGCACTGGAATCAATTTTCCATCCGACAGGATATGTCCTACTGTTTGACTTGCATAAACGACTTCGAGATCCTTCTCTAGAAACACTGTTCCTGCAACCGATGCTTTAAGAGTCTCGACAGCAGGAGTTGAATACAACATTAATTTAATGGGTAATGTTTCTTTGTACGGTAAAAAAGCAGATATCAAAATTAATATGAATAATACACCAGCTATTATACCTATGCCCGTTCTTTGTAATAATGATGGTACTTGGCCTACTACATTTCGTACTTTTTCGCTACGTAGTTCAATATTATTATTTTCCATTCATATTTTTATTTAGCTAACTCCAATTGATTCTTAACTAACTGATAGTATTTACCCCTCTTCATCGTAAGTTCTTCATGTGATCCCATTTCAACGATTTCTCCGTGATTCAAAACAATCACCTGATCTGCATCTTTTACAGTACTAAGTCGATGTGCAACGACCAAAACCGTTTTGTTTTTATAGAATGCTGTCAGGTTATTGACGATTGCTTTTTCCGTACTGGCATCCAGGGCATTGGTCGCTTCATCAAGAAAAACAAACTGAGGATCATTATATATGATACGGGCAATAAGTATACGCTGCTTCTGCCCTTGACTCAGACCATCTCCATCAGCTCCGATGAGAGTATTATAACCTAAAGGTAAGGCTTCAATGTAACCGGAAATATTTGCCATATTTGCTGCATAACGGATACGATCTAAATCGGGCGAGTCATCCGAAACTGCAATATTTCTTGCAATGGTATCCGAAAATAAGAATCCTTCCTGCATTACGGCACCACAATTACTTCTCCACCAGGAAAGGTTGAATTTATCCAGATTTTCGGAACCTACCCGGATTTCGCCATTATCCGTCTGGTAATAACCCAATAATAATTTTATTAATGTGGTTTTTCCACTCCCGCTCTCGCCGACTATAGCCGTTACTTTTCCCTGCGGGATCGTCAGATTGATATTTTTAAGCGTATAGTTTGCTCTTGCTTTATCGTATTTGAAACAAACATTTTTCAAGCGAATTGTTTTATCGGAATTACTGAAAGAGGTTATAGTTCGGTATTCGTTTTCTTCATTCTGCTCCGAATGAATTTCACTCATCCGGCTTATGCTTATATTCACATCCTGCCATTTGTAAATGAAATTGATTAGTTGTTCAACAGGGCTGTTCAACTGTCCTATGATATATTGGATTGCCAACATCATTCCTAAAGTCAGTTGTCCATTTATAACAGAAGTAGCTGCCATTACCGTAATTAAAACGTTTTTCAATTCATTGATTAGCAAACTGCCGGCCTGTTGTTTTTGTTGGAGATTTAGGGTTTGAAGATTTGTATCGAACAGATCTGCCTGAACGTCTTCCCATTCCCATCTTTTTCTTTGTTCACACCGCTGTAGTTTAATTTCCTGCATCCCGGTAAGAAGCTGATAGGTGATGTTCCTGTTTTTACCTTGCTGTTCAAAATATTTATAATCCAGTAATTTTCTCTTTTTCAAAAATATTACAATCCAAAAACCATATAAGATGCTGCCAGTAAGAAAAACAGAAAAAATTGGAATATTGTATATAAAGAGAACAATGCCAAAAATCACGAATGTGAAAAATGAAAACAAAAAATTTAAAGTGCTTGAAGTTAGAAATTGTTCGACCCGACGGTGATCTTCGATTCTTTGGAGGAGATCGCCCATAAGCTTTGTATCGAAAAAAAACATCGGAAGTTTCATTAGCTTAATAAAGAAATCCGATATTAAAGAGATATTTATCCGATTACTTATATGTAACAAGATTTTATTCCTGATAAAATCAATCAATGTGCGGCTGAACAGCAGCATTAACTCAGCAATAAGCACTAACCAGATAAATCCGATGTCTTTCCCATTGATTCCGGTATCCACAATGGCTTGTGTAAGGAAGGGGAAAATCAGTTGAAGAATGCTACCAAGGACTAAGCCAAGGATTAATTGCCCAAAGAACCGTTTATATTGGACAAAGTATTTCCACAAAAAGTTAATTCGTCTTTTTTCAAAATTCAGTTTCCCATTTTCTGCATAAAATAAATGGGCAGGTTCCAGAAGCAAGGCAATGCCTACTTCTTCGCCGTATGTCTTAGAGCTTATCCAATGGTGTGAAAATTCGGATAAGTTGTATTGTAATAATCCTCGCCCGGGATCAGCTATGTAAAATATTGTATCCCTTTTTTTCTTTTTGATTTTATAGAGTACTACAAAATGATTTTGATCCCAGTGTAATATACAAGGCAGCAAAGCTTTTTCAACCAGTCGTTTTACCATAAACCGTCCTGCGTTGGTTCGAAATCCGATTTGTTCAGCAACTTTGCTTATGCTTAAAAGCGAAACCCCTTTTCGCGTTATACACGTTTGTTCTTTCAGGTATAAAGGTGAAATTTCTCGCCCATAATGTTTTATAATCATGTATAAACATGCTGGTCCGCAATCCATTACATCACGTTGCTTGTAAAAATGAAATCCCATTATTAACAAAATTCATTAATATCATGGATACTTTTTACTGTCAGAAATCCTTCAAATATGCATTCATCTCCGATTTTAGATTCTACAAGATCAGAAGAGTCCGTCAACCAGTATTTATAAGCCTGCTGACGAATACCATTGAAAGAGTTTGTGCTTAATTTAATGCTCATGTGATTTGCTTCATGAATTTTGCCTGTCAATTCCACTTCGTAGACGACACCTTTTTCATCCACTCCCAATGTATTTATCCAATAAGCGATATGTTCCCTTTTTGAAATTACCCATATTCCATTTTTACGTGAAGGATAGGTAGGAAAATGCTCTTTCCTCACTTCTTCAAAAAGAAATTCACGAATATATCTGGAGTAGTTCATTATAACTTTTCGCATTAACTTTATAGTATCCAAAGAGTCAAAAGAAAAATAAGGATCGAGTAGGGGATCTCGCTCTCCTGTCTCCAAATAATTTACCATTGCTTCCATAATAGTAGGTAAAGAGAATACTTTCCGGGTATTTTTATCCTCATAATTATGGGCATTATCGTTAAAAAAAGCACAATATTCATTTTCATGTAAACCGAAAAAATGCCTTTGACCAAGCTCCCATCTTTTCTGCCTCTGGATGTGGTAATAAATTTTGTTCTTTATAATTTCCATATTTTTACCTGAATTTATAAACGCCGTAATTCTTCTTCGCTACTGTGTTTTTTCTTTTTCACTGAAAATTTGCTATCCCTCAGATAGTATCTGACACTTAGCATTAGGGAATACCGGCTGTTGCCGTCATATTCCACTTTCCCGTATTTGTAGCTATACCGGTGTTTTTGAGTAAAAGGAAGGTACTCGTTGCGGACGGAAGCACTGACGACCATTCTGTTCTGAAGAAGTTTTTTGGTACAGCCAATATTGAGATTCAGCTTTTTTCCGAATTTTTTAAAGCTGTAGGCAGGCTGTTCAAAGAGAATATCTGCATCCAGATTCCAGTTTTTCCCCAGGTCAAACTGATTGACCCAGTTCAGGGAATACATCGGATTTCTGAAGGTATATTCCACCCCGTCATCTACAATCTTTACCGGAGAATAGGAGAAGGAAAAGAAAGGTTGGGTGGTCCAGAATCTGTATTTGAAATTACCGGCTACATTCAAAGCTACCGACCAGGAATCCTTTACATTTTCAAAAATAATGGTGTAGTTTTCTATATTCACCGGGTCGTTGATGAATAACATATCCTGAGGGGACTCAATATAAGAATAACTCAATCCGATATTTATTTTCCGGATCAACAGCATATTGAGGGAAAAAGTATTGTAAATTGTCGGTTTCAAAAAAGGATTTCCTTCCCGGGTAGAAAGGGAATCGATATAGAGCAATGTATTGTTTAAAGAAGCATACCCGGGCCGGTTGATCCGGCGGGTATATCCGATGCGGCAGGAATAATCTTTATTTTTCCGGTAGTTTATAAAAAGACTGGGAAAGAATTGCAGGTCGTCGTTTTTATATTCACCGGCTGTACTTCCCTCGGAACGATTTTCGGTCCATGTATTTTCCAAACGGATTCCTGCCGTAAAACGCCAGTTTTTTGTACCGGCCACCCATTGCAGGTAAGTTCCCAGTATTTGTTCGGTATATTCGACGCGGTTCGTAAATAAAGGATCATCTACCCACAGACCGGCATTCAGACGTTTGAAAAAGTTGTCATTATCGCTTTGTACGTAGGAATATTTTCCCCCCAACTCCAGACTACCGGCTTTTTTACCTAATGGAAGCGTTATATCCAATTTAGCAGAATACAAGTCATAATCGGAATCGGAATAATTTGTCATTTCCCGCTGATTCCCGGATTCCAGATTTTTTTCTTTGATGTAGGCGTCAACTCCCGTTTTATAGAAGGTCATATCCGTTATGAATGACACGACATGGCCTTTCTGATTTTTATAGAGGTAGTTCAAACCGATGGAATTTCTATCAGGTTCTTCTTTCCTCCGCTGATCGGTCCGTAGAATGGATGGCGGAAGGTCGTTTTTGTTGGTTTCCAGGTCGGTTACTGTGTTTTTTTTCACCCGGTTTGAGTACCCGTCCCAAAACAGTCCGATTATGTGCTCCCCGGTCAGTTTATAATCGAGGGCTGCAGAATAAGTAAGATTGGTAGCTTTCGCCAAAGCATCGAAATTATGGGAGTAGGAGCGGAAAGAATAGTCTTCTTTTTCATATCTCATCCAGATTTTTTCATCCCACTCTCTTCTGGATTCATTTATCCCTACCGTTGCGGACATTCTTATTTTTGAAGTCTGATAAGCCAATTCCGGGGAAATAAAGAAACTTCCCTTTTTTCCCTGAAGATAGCTTGTATAAAAAGACCCCTGTATTCCTTCACCCTGACTTTTGCGCAAAACAATATTTACCACGGCATGACCCTCCGCTTCAAACTTGGCTCCGGGATTCTCGATGACCTCTACCTGTTTGATCCTGGCAGAATTTAACAAACGGAGTTCATCATTGCTCCTGATCCGTCTTCCATCCACTAGAATCAGGGTTTTCCCCCTTCCGGCCACAGTAATTTCGTCATTAGGAGTTGCCACAATATACGGTGTCCTTTTCAACAAATCAATGGCATTACCAGCATTAGAAATTGTGGTGTTTTCCACGTTGTAAATGAGCTTATCGTGATGCATTATCATTGCCGGCGATTTTGCTTTTATTGTAACTTCATCCAGTGTATAGGTCATTTCAGGTAGGACAATAATACCTAAGTTTCCGGAAGTTCCTGTTTCCAGCATAACGGGTAATATCACTTCCTTATATCCGACTCTGGAAATTTTTACCAGACAGCTTGACAAAGGGGATTCGATCACAAAGTGCTTATCCCCGAAGCTTTTTCCAGATATGAAAGAAGAATCGGCCGGATTCAGAACAATCACGTGGTAATTATCAAGAGGTTTTTTGTCTTTATCAACCACAGTTCCTTCGACTTTTCCTGTCTGAGCCGAGATAAAAGAAGGAATAAGTAGCAAAAACAAAATGTAAGAATATTTAGCTGACATACGTACCATATAGGATGTTATACAATTTTTTGCTTTGTGATCATTTTCGTTTTCAAATATTTTTCATAATGAAGCTCGAATGTACGATCTATATTAGCTTTTCGTGTGTGACAGAGATAGTCATAATTTTTATCCTGGAAAAAGTTTTTGTGCCTTTCCCAGATGCAACCACCTTCGCAAATCGTAAAGAGTTTGCAATCGATACATTCTTGATTATCCATCATTGTAGGACCTGCAATATAACGAGCCAGTAATTGAGGATTTTCAATTTTATCAGAGTCCAGGTAACCTACAATGTTTTCTTTTATCCCAAGGTCGTTCCAACATTTATAGAGTTCACCTTCTGGTCCTACTACGTAGGAATTTACAATGGTAGCACCACAACCTCCGACACAAAACTGAGGATAAAAATTAATATCTTCATTATGGTTTTTGTACAGATCTATGAAGAAGTCCAGTTTTTCCATCCGGCTCATCAGAGTACAGTTTGATTCGCAGCTTTCAGTATAATCCCGGACAAACGCCGGATATGGAATTACTTTTTTCCCTTTGTCCCACCAACGTGCATTGAACTCTTTTCTTATCTCCGGAAACGCATGAGCAATTGTTTTATCTAAATTCGTACGAACTGTAATGATCGTATTCGGATTGTAATAGTTAAAACGATCAAGATTTTCGATAATTTTATCATATGTAGGAATATTGGGTATAAGTGTTCTTCTCTTATCATGTGTTTCTTTATTTCCATCGATAGTGATTTGAATATCTCTGAGAGGATATTTCTGAAAGAACCGACATTTTTCTTCATCTAAAAGATAACCGTTTGTGGTCATAGAATGCATATGGAGTTTTACATGCGTATCTTTCTGAATTGCTGGTAAGATTCTCTCAATCGAATCAAATTTTAAGAGAGGTTCACCGCCGTACCAGGTTATATTTAGTCTTTGGACGCGGGAATGTTTCTGTATGAACTTTATAATTTTTTGCTCTGTTTCTTCATTCATACTAATTGCAGGTTTATTGGCCTCATAACAATAAGGACAATTGAAATTACAGGCTCGTGTAGGAGCTATTACCAATTCAAGATTGGTAGATTCAAAAGATTTATAATAATATCTGAATCTTTTGTCATAAATTATTTGAGTTGGTATCTCAACTAAAACCCTGGCCCGGATAAGTTCATTCCGAACGTCTTTAGAAAGATCAGCTATTTTATCCGGACTTTTCTCGATAATCAATAGCTGATCATATAATTCTTCACTTATTTTAGCAAACGAATTTGTCTCTCCACTATATAATAAATAGCCATATTTTTCGGATTTGAAAAAATGACAATATTTTGATATAACCATTATTTGTATGTTTTAAGTTAATAAAAATCATAAGGGTGGCCTTTATGGCCACCCGTCATGTTTCACCACACGTCTAATTTCCCATCTTCAGTTTGTGTGAAGTGGTGAATCCCGGTACAATCCACATAGGAGAAATCATTTGCAATTCCACCTGTGATGTCCTCCATGTTCAATGTAGACATGCTTTCCGGTTCATTGATAAAATCAATGGTCTTTTGATTTTTGTCCATGATAAAAAAATAAGGTTAATAAAATATATACACTATTACACTACGGTGTTAATAGCCAAAGTAAAAAAACAGAAATACACACTTACTAAAGCACAAATGACCCTATCCAACAGTTATTACCTATACTCTCGGTAAATTCAATCATATATTCCCCTGGAAGATTCTCAGATAGGTCAATAACAGTTTTGCCAATACTACTTATTATATCACGATATTCTTTATCGCCGATTTTTAGTTGTAAGTTATTTATACTATAATTTAGAATCTGTAATTCTTTTGAATCTTTATTTACGTATACTCTAAAAGGGACAATTGAACGGATGAATGGATTATCTTCTTCAAGATAAGGGTTCAATAATTTAATTTCCTCTGTTGAACTCATATTATCATTTGCTGTTGTACTAAATGAATTCAGAATAAAAAAGAACACAATACTAATGATGAACATTTTTTTCATAGCACACATATTTTAATTTATAAATTAAAAATAGTGATGAACTTGGAAAAAACTCAGTAACTTAAGTTAACATTCAAAACAAAATATATCTCTTTATCAATATCTTATAAAAATATTTTTTCAACATGTGTTAACAACAAAAAAAGAGTACTATTAAAAGGTACTCTTTTTATGATCCAATCGATAGTTGGCGATTAAAATTTCAATAAGTTGACTAACTTAATAAAGAAATATGGTTTTTTAGGAAAGTAGCGAGAGGTTGTTCCAATGCCATTTTTTTCCCCAAACGACAACATCTCATATATAAACTTTTGACAGTAATATTATAAAGTATACTCATTTCTTGAAAAGAAAAACCGGAAATTATGAAACAGCAAAGAGTTAGATCTTCATTGGATAGCTGGTAGTTTTGCTTAAGATAATCAATAATACCGCCATAATTAATATTTACGACTTCTATCAAATCGCTTAGAGTATCCTGTGTCAAAGTATTTACTTTCATTAATTCTTTGACCTTTTTACAAAATATAGCATCAAAATCAGCATTATTGTACCTATACGAAAATTCTGTAAGCTTTTTGATAATTTCCAATCGTTTGGTAAGAGCTTGCTTTAGCTTAGCCTCTCTCTCGTTTTTTTCATTTAATATAACTAAAAAATTATTTTTTGATTGTTCGTGTTCTTCTTTTAATGCTTCAATCATGGACACATAATCATTATTTTGCTCTTGCTTTTGCTTCAGTAATCTATATATCAATATTCCTATTAAAATTACAAAAAATACGATTACAAGTAGCATTCCAATTGTTATCGTTTTTCTATGATTTTCTATTTGAAGTTCATAACTTTGATTTTTTAGCTGTTCATTTCTATATTTTTGTTCAAATTTTAAGATGTTTTCCTGTTCAATCTTTCTTGTCAGTGAATCATTGAAATTTTCGAATCTTAAAGCATTCTTATAAGCATTTTTATAGTCCCCTTGTTTTGCTGCTATTCTTCGCAATCGTAGGTACAACGAAATTTTGTTCTCCAAGGATAAATTTATAGTGGAATCGTTTAACAGAAGTGTCAGATAAAATTTTGAAGAATCATTCTTATGCCCATTATAGTAGCAATCGCTCATGCCAAAATAATAATACTTTTTATTCTGATTCTCTTTGTATATATGATTTAATAACTCTTTAGCCTTAGCTATTTCAGCATTCTGAATGTAAAGCGGAAATAAAAGTTTATTCAGATAATTCAGATATTTGTTTTCTCCTCTCTCTTGGGCTATATTTCTGGATTTGTTTAAATAATATATGGCACTATCAGGTTGTTTCATATAAATGAAACATCTGGCAATGCTGGCATCCAAATAATTATAATTTATTGTATCTAACGCTTCACCAAAAGCTGTTTTTGAATTTCTATAATAATGGAGAGCATTATCAAATTTATATTGTTTTATATATAGATTACCTAATTCCGTATATATGAGACCTAACAATTTTTTTTCATTAGATTTATTTGCGTGATGATCGGCATTGATTAAATATTCGATGGCTTTAGCGATACTATCCTGCTGGGACAAATATTTCCCAAAGTAGAAATTAATCTTAGCGAATTTACTGTAATCGTCCGTTTGGGAATAATAGTCATAAGCTATTCTTAGTAAGAAGTCCGAATCTAAAGATATCATATTCTTCGACAGAGCTTCCACGTAACTTAATGCAAACAGAGCTTTTTCCTCCTTCTTTGCAAATTGGTCTATATGTTGTTGTTGTAGCAATTTATAAGCACTATCCGGAGCATTATCGATCAGTTGATATATTGCTTCGATAGTTTTGTGATTTTCTTTTTTACATCCACATAGAATAAAACATCCAATAACGAGGCACCAAAATTTTATCATAAAAGGAAATTTTTACAAAAATAAAGATAAAGTTTTGAAGAATGAATTATGATGGTAGGTAAAACCTGTGTTTAATAATAAATAGTACTACGATATCAAGATATTTATTATAAGCCGGAGGTGTTTTATTCAGATTTCTTATTTTCGAATTGTGACACACTGGAACTGTATCGATTTTTTATGAAGTAGTTGTAGTATTACTGTTTTGCAGTGATTTTTTCGTGTTGATGTATTTCAAAGTTAGAAGTGTTTTGCTTATTTCAATTGCTTTAGTTGCACTATAGTTGTTCAACCAGTCAATTTCTGGAGGTATATATATTGATAACACTGGTTACCATCCGGCCGGATAAAAAAAGGAAAAGCCATCTGTAGAATGACCGAATATCCATCCTTCACCTTTTCTTTCCAAATAAAGATAACTTCCATGAATCCGAAGGATTGCAGAAACAGGATTACAATATAAGGAAAATCCTTTTTTTAAACATTCGAGAGTAACCATAGCAGACACACTTTCTTAGATTATGAATTAAAGAATACGTTACTTCTCTATTAACAGAATTGCAAAATTTATTTAAACAATCAAAGGTTTCAAGTCACTGTCGGACGAACCGTTGAGCGATCCGCCCAAAGTGTTTGCCGAAGAAGCCCGCAAACGCAATATCCCCGTTGCTATTCCTGCATTGGGAGAAATTGTTCCGTTGAAAAAAGGATAGGGGTTTTGATGTTGATTTATCATTATTGGTTTGTCCTTATTGGCCGGCAGTCAGAAAAGCGTAGGGTTTGGCAGGTGCAGGGCATTGGAGGTAAAATCCGGCAAACCTTTTCAGGAGTAATTATTCTCTGAACGGCTTCCCCGCTGAAACCGTAAACCAATAACCGCACGCCCTTTTTTTACCAGTACAAAATCACGCCGGCCACTCCGGCCATACAGATCATCAGGATGGGGTGTACCTTGTATTTCCACGTCAGGTAAAAGGCGGCCGCAAAAATCAGGACACTCTTGTAATCGATAAAATTCTCGCCGTTCATCATAATCAGGGCAGCGGCGGCAATCAGCCCTACCGTCATCGGCCGCAGGCCCGTAAAAGCGGCAGCTACGTATTTGTTCTTTTTAAACCTGGCAAAAAAGAATGAAATCAGCAACACCAGCAGGAAAGAGGGGAGGCATACTGCAATCGTGGCGATAACCGATCCCCATACATTGCCTGTCACCGTATAGCCGATGTAAGTGGCGCTGTTGATACCGATGGGGCCGGGTGTCATCTGCGAGATCGCGACCACGTCGGTAAATTCCTGCAACGACAGCCAGTGGTGCTTATCCACCACCTCATACTGGATAAGCGACAGCATGGCATATCCGCCACCGAAGCCGAAAAGGCCGATTTTCAGGTACACACACCACAAATGCCAGTAAATCATCCTTTGTCCTTTCTGATTTTATCCTTGATCCAAAACGTATAGGCCAGTCCTCCGGCAATCCCTGCCAGCACGATATAGGCGGGCGACACCCCGGCCTTCCAGATCAGCACGGCCCCTGCCAGCGGGAAGATGAGTTCCGCCCGTTTCAGTTTTACAGCCTGGGCTGCCGTAATACAGGGCACCAGGATCAGGGCCACCACTGCCGGGCGTATGCCGTTGAAAATCTTCATCACCCATACATTGTCCTGAAAGCGGTTAAAAAACAGGGCAATTGCCAGTATGATAAAAAAAGAGGGCAGTATGGTGCCCAGGGCGCAAACAATGCTCCCTTTCACCCGTTTCAGCTTAAAGCCCACGAATATCGAAATATTCACCGCGAAAATTCCCGGCAGCGACTGGGTTACGGCAAACAGGTCTATAAAATCCTGTTTGTTCAGCCATCCCCGGTTCACCACCTCCCGTTCGATCAGCGGGATCATGGCATATCCTCCGCCGATGGTAAACATCCCGATCTTGACAAATGTTATGAAAAGCCTCCAGTACATGCTGTTTTCTTAAATCCGCCGGTGTATCTGCGGCCGCACTCGATAATGGCGCAAAGATAGGGAAAATGAAGCAAAAGCCCTTGTAAACGGGCGGCTAATTCCTGCCGGACAAAAAAAGATGCTTTCGGTTGTTAAAAAATAAAAATACATTTATCTTATCCCAGGAGTCTCAGTAGTATGATATGAAAAATATGACGCAGATATTAATGTTTATCATATCCATGTTATTGTCAGCATTCATTTTGAAAGGCAAAGCCGCCAAAAAACTCCTCCCGAAAAGAAAAGCCCCGCATTTGCAGGGCAATTTCTTTGATAAATTACTTTTCAGTTAAAAAAATACTCGGTAATTTAAAAAAATATTTTTCATCAATTTGTATTTTTAAATACTGTTCAACTTCTTTCTTCTTTATAAGAACAATTCTTCCTTGATAAAGATTTGATTTTATGTCTGTTTTGGCAATGAAATAGGAAAACGTTTTACCTGCTGTAATATTTTTAATAAATGAGTATCCTATATTAATAGGTCCCTCGTCTAATAAGTTTTCATACATCATTTCAATCAGGCTGAAATCGCCTTTCCTCTTTTTAAAAAAATCCTGTATCAATTCGATGTTTGATTTGTTATTTGTCGGAACTAATGACACCCAAGTTAAATAATCTTCGTTTGAGTTATTTGTTATTTGGTAATTATCTATTATTTGGGTTTGTTCAGTAATCCCATTGAAATAGCAAAACGAGATGGTGTCGGTATGTATTTGACATTGAGCATTTAAATCCATAGCGCAAAACAGAAAAGTCGAAAAAAATATGTAAATTATTGTTTTCATCTCTCTCGCATATTTTTAATAGTTTCTTTTTTAGAATTCAGAAGAAAAAAATCCCTTTCCCGGTATTCCTCCGGAAGCCGTAACATGTATTCCCGGTTCGAAAAATCCGCAGCTGCACTATAGCAATATCGGCATTACCACCTCCCGTTCGGTAAGCGGGATCATGGCATATCCTCCGCCGATGGTAAACATCCCGGTCTTGACAAATGTTATGAAAAGCCTCCGGTACATGTTGTTTTCTTAAGTCCGCCGGCCTATCTGCGGCCGCACCCGATAATGGCGCAAAGATAGGGAAAATGAAGCAAAAGCCCTTGTAAACGGGCGGCTAATTCCTGCCGGACAAAAAAAGATGCTTTCGGTTGTTAAAAAATAAAAATACATTTATCTTATCCCAGGAGTCTCAGTAGTATGATATGAAAAATATGACGCAGATATTAATGTTTATCATATCCATGTTATTGTCAGCATTCATTTGGGTGAAGCCGGAGTAGATATTTCACTGATGAGTCATTTTGACTTAATCCGATTTTGGTGGATAATTTTAAAATCGGTTTTTTCAAATTTAATAATCATGGACTGTTTATTGGGGCCTTTGATATCTACTTCACAAAACAAGTCATGTTTTTTTTCATACAGTCTAAATCTGTATTTATGTTTGTTTCTGCGATTAGTTTTAAAATGCCTGAATTTACAACTCAATGAATCACGATAAGTAATAGTCCAATCATTCTCGCCATACTCATTGGGTATTGGATGATAAACGCCATCGCTATAGATAGGTTGTTTGAGGATGTTAGGGGGCATTGTGACCTTAATATTAAAATTTTTCGGATTTAAATCCCCAAAATCTATATTTATTTTATTTTGGTATCTGCACGAACTGAAACACCCGATGATGATTACTATATTTATTAGTTTTTTCATTTTCACCCTTTTCGCCAGGCACATATGTCTTACCAAAGATAGCATAAGGATTCTTATGCTCAAAATTTTGAGCGAAAGAAATAGTGCTGACGCATATTGTTACAACAATTAGTACTGAAAGTGTAATCATTTTCATAACTTTTAAGGTTTTAGGTTTGTCTTTTTATCTGCTTCAAGAAGTTTGTTTGTTGTTTTCTCGATTTTCTGTTCACTCATTCCCTGCTGTTTCATTGCCTGTATGCCACCATTTAATAGCCCGCGATAGGTTGAGTCACTCATATCCTTATAGCCAAGCTTCTGGAGTAGGATATAAAGGAAGAAAAGCACCGGAAAATCTGTTTTTAAGAAAATAATTATACCTTTGATTATTATACGGCAATTGTTATGCAGAGAAATCAACTCGTTACGGAAGAGTTTTTTGATTTTATTCAGAGGCAGGTAGGTTTGTCTTATAGATATTCAGGCAATAAGGAACTTTTCTACAAGAAGTTCACGGATCTTGTTCATATTGATGAACTGAAACGGCTTCGTATTATTGATCCTGATACATTGGAACCGGACAATAAAAATATCGACAAACTTAACCCTGAAGAGCTGGAGGTTTACTGCTTGATGTGTTATGGATTTAAGGCTCACGAAATTAATGTTATTTGCAGGCACAAAAGTATCAATTCGACTTATGTCAAGCAGTATAGAGTTCGTAAAAAACCCGGAGGAGCGGCTTCGCCTGAAATAGTGCTTGTCATGTCGGTAACATGTATTTTAATATATTTGCTGGTAACTGTATTAAATTCAATCCAGCCTGGTTTTGTAAGTGATTTTTATCACAATATATCTGATTGCGTTTGCGTTGTGTTAAATTGGGTGCATAATATTTTCTGGGCATAGTACGGGTTGTATAAAACATTATATAAATCATAATATGAAAAATTGCATTATACTGTTTATCTTCGCTTGCCTGGCAGGTTGCACAGGGAGGCAGCAGGCGGATACGGATGTCATCCGTCTGACGCTTACAAAATCGCAGGACACGGTTTCGCGCCCGCGTTCGGCCAGCGGATTCCTTTCAGAAGAAAAAAATCCCTTTCCCGGTATTCATCCCGAAACCGTAATACGTATTCCCGGTTGGAAAAATTCGCAATTGTATTATAACGATATCGACTTTCCGCAGCTCCTGTTCCAGGCATATAAAGCCGGGCGGGTTAGCCAGGAACTCTGTATGGAATATTTCAGGGGATGGGGAAGGGATACCAATTCTTGTTCCCCTGTCGAACGCAAAGGCTATTTCGCCCTGTTGACGGGAGAAGGTAAGGACGGTTTGGAATATGTTGTGGCCGACGGCAATGGGAACTTCGACTTTACCGACGACCGGGTGCAACCCCTCTCCGCTGCCACTTCCCCGGTAAAAGTTGTCTTCGAGCGATTCGACGGCAACCGCCCTGTAACCGATTCGTCCTGGATCCTTCCCAAGCGGCTGTCCGGTGATGAAGCTTTTTTGTACGTACAATACCGGGAAAAAACAGAAACAACCTTCTCTCTGGAGGGGAAAAACTATATTTGCCGGATGATCCCTTCCGGCCTGCAATACGGGGAACAACGCACATCGATCGAATGTGAGTCGTCCGACACCCTGCTTAAATGTGCGCCCAACGAATATCTGAAACTGGGCGATGCCTATTACAAAGCCGACAGCGTCGGCGACGACGGCCGCTACCTTCGTTTGTCCCGCGTAAAGGACACGGCGTCGATGGCCGGCACTCAGGTCGGTTTCCCGCCTATTCCTTTCACCGTTACGGCCACCGATGGGCGCATCCTTCGTTTCCCTGGGGATTTCAAGGGTAAATATGTCTTGCTTGATTTCTGGGCAACCACCTGCGGCCCTTGCCGCGATGAAATCCGGAATGTCTATCCCGCTCTTTACGAGCGCTACAAAGCACAGGGATTTGAAATTCTGGGCATAGCCGCCGACAATGCCGCCGATATTGCCGCTTTCAGCCGCACCGTTCCCCTGCCGTGGCCTGTCGTCGCCGAACGCGACCAGCAGACGAAACCCGGCCGGCTGTACAACATCAACGGCTACCCTTCCCTTTTCCTGATCTCTCCCGGGGGGCGTATTCTCTATAAGGGCGATATCCTCCGGGGCGAAATCCTCAAAATGATTCTGGACCGGATATTTAAACCGGAACAGCCGAAAACCGAACGGCTGTGATAATTTACGATTGCTGATTTACGATTTTAGATTACACCCGCAATTCTTCCCTGCAAAAAGAGAAACCGTAAATCAACAATCGTAAATCAACAATCCCTCCCGGCGGATTCGTGTGGCCAGGTTAAGATCGTAAGTCCCAAAACCGCGCTTTTCACCTCCCCATACATATCCATCTCCACCCCAATCAACAATCAACAATCGTAAATCGTAAATCTTCTGAACGTCGGCAAACTACACCTCTTCATATTTCAGCCCTTTCAGTGCATCGTCCGAATAGATATGCAGGCTGTGGGCGGTTTCGCTCAGGCAGGTAATACGGTGGATGTGGTTGGTAAATTTCCCGGCTTCGCCGATGGCGTAGAGCCCCGATTGTCCGGTGATATGGAGTTGTTGTACGGGGTGGGCGCCTGTTCCGCGGGGTTCGAATATTTCCACCAAAAACTCGCCGTCGGCAAACGTGTATCCGGCAAACTGCGGGTGGCTGTGAATGGCTGTCCGGTTGCCCTTTTTCCAGCACATCACAATGGCTTCCCACCCTGTTCCGGCATCCCTGCCGATATAGTCCCTCACATACGTTTCGTCCGAAAACCGGTTAAACCCGCCCAGGTCGTGTTCCTCCACAAATCCCAGGGCATATGCTTTAATCTGTTCTCCCAGGGGGGCGCTTATCTCTTTGCCCTCCACCAGTTGCAACAGCCCTTCCATAAACCCTCCGTATCCGTTGCTCACCACCCGTTCGCCCCCGAAATCTTCCGCCAATGTTTTGTTTGTTTCCATAGATTCTGTTTTTTGTAAAATTACTCCGATTCCACTTTCCTTACAGGTGTATTAATACCTATTTTCCGGGGAGACAAATGCGGATTTTCAAATGCGGAGAGATTTTGTTTGTTGGTGCAAAAACGGTAAAAAGGGATTTTATGTTATATAAAGTTTAAATTTCTTTTGGGGTGGTAATTGTTTTTTCTGTAACTTGTAAAAGCATGCAAAAAATTCTACGCGTCGTGTTGAAATGTTTAACAATTTAATTTTTCCAGTTATGAAAAAAAAGATGTTTGTAGGTTTAGTCGTTATTTTTCTGTCGTTGACTGGTTTTACACTCGAGTCCTCAAGTGAACTTGTAACGGTCAGTGCCAGTTTCCCACATTTCAACAAGATATCAATATTATCCAAAAACAAAGAGAGAAAAGAAATTTTCTAAAAAAAAATGTAGCTAACTAAGGGAAGATTACATTGCTATGCGGCAATCAGTGGTTCATACTCCGGAGAGTAAAGTTGATAGATTTCAAAGTGAATTAAAAGACTTGCGTGAATATATCGAAGAAACATTCGTCGATTATAACGACATTAACGAAGATATGTGGATACAGTTGGAGTTAATCAACCAGGCATTGGCGGAATTGTAGGTGAAGCATAAAGAGCAGGAAAAGAAAGGACGTCCGAGGATTGGGTTTGTCAGGACGAGTGAATAAGTTTTGAAAATGGTGGTAGTTTTTGTATGTTTGCAAATATAACTAATGAAAGAATAGAGAAAAAGTAAAATATTAAGGATTTAGTGGAATAGTGTCATTGTGATCTTGCATTGAAAATCGCCAAATTTTAGTAGTACAGGATTAGACACAGGGTCTGCGCTGGCCGGAAAGAAAAGCAAACCTCAATTATGAAAATAATCCCGGTTCAAAGATGTCTGATGTAAGGAAGAGTATGGGTCAAAGTTGGTGCATTCAAAAATCGACAGCTAAAAAACTATTTCAATAATCGCCTGTTCTTTACTTCATTTAAAACTCTCATTTGTTGAATGGCTATTTGATTCAACTTTATAAGCCGTTCACTTTGCAGAAGCCCTTCATCAATAAACAGGGCATTCAGGCTCTCCATATTTGATAAACATATGAGCTCGTTGATTATGGGATATTTCGCGTTTGGCTGCTTATCAGGGGGGAAGAAATTCAGCCAGACCTTTTGTTGTGAACTTAGAAGATTTAATCAAAGTCATAGATTAAGTTATGAAGGAAATGCTTGGAAAAATTTTTCTAAGAAAGAGTTTGCTTGTATAACGCCACTTTCATGATAGTAAGGATAAAGCTTTGATGTAATTGGTTTCTAACAGAAACGGTAAAACTATCTGTGAAAACAAATATTGAAATTGTTTATAGAAAGGAACATGTCTATAAACAGAAATTTGAAATTAAATTTGTAAATTTACAAAATCAATAACTAAAATTCATACAGATGTCCTCCTATAGTTCAATTTTGCAATCCCATATGGACCGACTTTGGGATTTGGTTGCTCAATATGGTTTTGATACCATTATGGGTTTAAGGTATATTAGTTGTTTACTGGGTATTAAACATCTGGATTGGAAAAGAACGAAAGAAGGAATGCAATCGGGGAGGGAAGGGATATGCTATTTGGATGAGAAAGGAGTACAAAAAATTAAATCAAGTAATGGATTGGATTATTTTCTAAGTATCAATGATCCGGAATTAATCATTTGTCCCCAGGATATTGAGTCAAGCCGTTTGACTTCCGATTTATTGGCGCGTAGTATAACTATTGTCAATTCTATTTATGAAGAAATTGAAAAAAGATATGTAAGCAGAGAAAGTTCTTCTGGAACAATGGAAGGATTTGTATATGAACAGTTATTAAATCATACTGTTTTGTTGGGAAAAAGGGGACAATTCCGGACTCCCAGGCATATTGTAAAACTGATGGTGGATTTGATTCAACCTCAGGAGGGAAAAGAAATTTTAGACCCTGTGTGCGGTACAGGCGGTTTTTTATTGAATGCATGTCAATATATCATCAAGGAAAAACTGAAAAAAGAAAATCCTTCTTTGATTAAGGAGGATGAGGATGGATTTGAAAGAATCGTTTCTGATTATTTTTATGAAGATGTAGACTGGAAGTTATCTGCCAAAGGTTTTGATAATGACAATACAATGGTGAAACTGGCGCAACTGAATTTCAGAATGCACGGGATTGAAGGAGCGGATATTGAGCAGAAGGATATCCTGACGGGAGTGGAAGAAAAAATGAACTTGGAAGATTTTGGGAGTCCTGTAGAAAGATCAAGACCTATGGCTGATATTATATTGGCTAATCCGCCTTTTGGGGTGAGGGTTAAAAATTGGCAAACGCAACGTATGGAAGCATCTGAAGGGCTATTTTTAAAACAGATCGTTGCATTACTTCGCGATGGAGGAAGAGCTGCGGTTGTTGTGCCGGAGGGGATGGTGTTTAATAAGACTTATAAAGATATTCGGGAGGAGCTGGTCGAAAGAAATCATTTGGATGTTGTTGTTTCTTTGCCTGCGGGAGTTTTCCAGCCTTTTACACAGGGTAAGTCTACTATTTTTGTTTTTACGAAGAAAGACCCTGGTCAGGAGGATTATTCAGTTTGGTTCTATGAACTTGAAAGTGATGGATATTCATTGGATAATAACCGACGACGTTTGAAAGATTATCCTTTGGCAGAGTTGTTATCTATTTATAAAAAAAAGGGATCAAGGGCCGAAGAGGCGAGAAAAAGAGCTTTTTATGTAAGCAGAGAAGAAATTCAAAATAATGATTTTGACCTAAGCTATAATCTTTATAAGGAAAATGACTATGTAAAGCAAATTGTGGAAAAGCCTCAGGAAATTTTAAGACAATTAATGAGCTTAGAAGAGGAGGTTTATCAGAAAATGCAAGAACTGGATTCATATTTTAGCGAGAAATGGGAAATGTAAAATTTGGAAAATTAGTTGACTTTGCTCCCAGATCTAAAATGAGGGCCGGCGAGGGATTAAAGGAAGGGAAATTTCCTTTTTATTCTTCAAGTGCAGAATTATCGAAGCGAACAAACAGGGCTTTGTATAGTCAGGAAGCATTGATTATTGGTACTGGAGGGAGTGCGAATATCCATTATGAAAACGAACCCTTTGCGACTTCAGCAGATTGTCTGGTGGCTGTTGGAAAGCGGAATGATTTCAATTTGAAATATGTATATTACTACTTTTTAGGAAGGATGGAGTTGTTGGACCAAGGATTTAAAGGGGTAGCTTTAAAGCATATTCACAAATCATACATAGATGAATTGGATATCCCTCTGTTGCCTGTAAAGATACAGAACGAGATTGTTGCTGTTTTAGATAAGGCTTTTGAGGTATTGCAGTCAAAAAGGCAAATGCTGAATTTGTTAAAGGAGTTACCGCGTTCTCTTTTCCTGCAAATGTTTGGAGATCTGATTTCTCAAAAAGGAGAAAAATGGGAGAAGTTGGTTTCTGTTATTGATGGATTTGAGAGTGGAAAAAATCAGAAGGCTATAAAACGAGCGCGAATCAATGCTGATGATTGGGCCATTTTATCACAGGCCTCAATTAGCAAAGGAGCTTTTGACCCCAGGCAAAATAAACTTTTAGTTGCTTCGGAACCTGAAAAAGGTAGCGTTGTCGTGCAGGAAGGGGATTTGCTTTTTGCCCGTTCGAATACTCCGGAGTTGGTGGGTGCTACTGCCTATGTGTTCGAAGCGGAGGAAAGGCTTTTGATGCCCTATGCTATTTTTAAAATAAAATACAAAGGTTCGCGGGCTTTAGGAGTTTATCTTTATTATCTTTTTAATGATGTAAATTTCCGGAATGAGATTGTGAGGTTTGTGAGGGGAACGATAAAATCAATGTCGTGTATTAGTCAGGATAATTTGCAACACCTGAAAGTGCCTCTTCCTTCTTCTGAATTACAAAAAAAATTTTACAATATGATCCTGGCTATTCGTGAAAGAGAAGTTGTTGTAGAAGAAGCTTTGAGGCAGTTTGAAAAGTTTTATTCGTTAATACTACATGACATTTTCGACTTTCGTTATGATATTGATTTTAAAGCCGAGCTGGAAATGTTATTGAGTAAAGTAGATCTGGAAAAAAGAGAAAATGATTTTTCTTCCCTTACTGGGAATAAACAATTTCTAAAAGTATTGCTTGATAGGATCAATGTACATGATTTTGATAATCAGGAATTGTATGACCGGGCGATCCGGGTTTTGATGCATTATCTGAAAATCAGCAAGATTAAACAGGTTTATCGGGAGACAGGTATTAAATTGACGTTAGAATGAAACTCTTAAGATTGAAAATTGGGAATTTACCTAAAGGTCAGTACTTTCGTAGTTTACATGCTGGTTTTGAGATTGAGTTCCGTAAACTGGATTTAGAAAACTTACAAAATTTGTATGTTTTTGATCCTTTTTGCTTAGTAGGGTTGAATGGAAGTGGTAAATCGAATGTTTTAGAAGCATTAACGGCAATATTTTTTCATTTAGAATGTTGTGCGGCACGTTATAAACCCGCTAGCTTTTGGGAATTTTTCCATCCTGAAGTATGCAATCCGGATGCTTTTGAGCTGGAATATCTTATCGGCCCTCCGGGAGTGTCTGATTTTGATTTGACTTCTTTCATGAAAATAAGGGTAATGAAACAGGCGGGAAAAAGACCGGAGATGTTTAAACAAATTTATCCTTTTTCGGAAAAAGAAGAGAAAGTGGATGATCCTGATGAAGAAGAGTATGTAAATGAGTTTGAACAATCTAAGTGGAAACATTGGTTACCGGATATTATTGCCGGGTATTCGTCCGGAGAAAATGAAACTTTGAGTTTAATTTTCCGGAAGAGTTGTTTTATTAATTTTGATAAGTATCGGGAAGATTTTTTTGCTAAGAATGCATTTACTGAGCCAGAAAATAGTTTGATTTATATTGATAGCGGTATGAGTCAGGCTGTTTTGTTAGTTTGTTTACTATATGCTGGCGAAGAGACATTAAAGCCCTTGAAAGAGGAGTTGGGTATTTGGGATATCAGTAGTTTCCGGTTGCATTTTAATTTGCATCGATTGTTTGGATATTTGGGTGAAGAAGCTCCCATATTAGAGCATATAAAAAAGCAAATTGATGATTTGAAATGCTGTGCAACAGCCTGGTATGAGGAGAAATCAGAAAATGAAGTTCCGTCTTTGACATTGGATTTCTTTGTTAATGAAGAAACCAAAAAAGCATTCAGACATTATTTTCAGGATTTTATGGGATTGTTCCGTCTTTTTCAGGTACTGTATGAATTAAATTCGCATTTTGTGCCGGAAGAAATTAAAAAGGATGTTTATCGAAGCCGTGGGTTTTATACAGATGGGAAAATTCCGGTAGGGAGTCCGGAACAAAATGTCTTTTATTTCCTCGATTTTTTGATATGGAAAAAAATGGAGGATGAAAAACAACCGAAAGAATTGTTGTTACGTAAATTTTCGGATGGTGAACATCAATTCCTGCATACGATGGGAATTTGTCTGCTACTCAAAAAAAGAAGAAGTCTTTTATTACTGGATGAACCTGAAACTCATTTTAATCCGGATTGGAGAGTAAAGTTTATAAAATTCTTGAACGATAGCATTAAAGCTGGTGGGGGTAATAATTTGTTAAAAGATATTCTTCTAACCTCGCATTCTCCTTTTATTATTTCCGATTGTACACCCGAAAGGGTGATTTGCTTTGGGCGGAATAAGGTGACTCGCCGGGTAGAGGTACACCATGCGAATGATTTGGAGTTAAAGACCTATGGTTCGAGTATTACTTATATCTTGAAGAATTTCTTTCAAACGAATCTGGTTTCGAGTAAATCGCTTTCAGAATTAAAAGAGGTGATTGAAAATGGATCTTTGGACCAGTTGACCGAAGCTGTTGAGGAATTTGGAGTGTCGAGTGAGAAACAATTTCTTTTCAGAAGGATTTACGAAAAAATGCACGAGGATTATGATCATTCACTTGAGTAAAGAAAAATCCAGGTTAGCTATTATTCAGAATATTCCGAAATGTTTTTTTAAGCGGATAGAGGAGGCTAATACTTTTGGCGGTCATTTATTTCCGCAATGGGCTGTTCATGTGTTCAGACGGACGGGTATGATGAAAAAATTTGAGGCGGTTTATAATAAATATAAAGCTCTTGAAATACAAAGTGAGAGGGAAAAAGTTGTTGAGGCTTTTTTCTGTACTAACCAGATTGAGGATTTATGTTGCCGGCCCCATGAGACTTTGATGATTACATTAGAAGATTTACCGGTTAGTATACAGCAGGAGATAAAAGATTTGTTTGAATTTTTATATAAGAAAGCGATTCATATAGCTGGATTTCAGAACTATGTGCAGGATAGTGTCGGGGAGAGTATTGAGCGTTTTTTGAACAAAAATAAAATAAGAATCTGTCCGTTTTGTGGTCTGGAAGGATTGAGAGTTTTAAGAGGACAGGCTCGGCCAGCTCTGGATCATTGGTTGTGCCAGGAGAGTTTTCCGATGGCTGCAGTGAATTTTAATAATCTTTTTCCTATCGGGAATGCTTGTAATGCTTCTCCTGTTAAAGGGGAAAAGATTGTTTTGTTAGATTCGGATTCGGATAAGCGGATCCGGGCTTATTATCCTACCACTAAACATGGGGGGATCGACCTTCAATTCAAATATTTGAAAGAACCTCAGAATATTGGTGAAAGAGATAAAAATTGGGAATTAAATTTGAGACCCAAACGTGCAGAGGACGAGGAAGTCTTTAAGAGTTGGAAATCTACTATGAATATTGATGTCAGATACCATGATTTCTTTCATGCAGATATTTTCCCACTTTGGGAAGAAGAGTATGTTGGCTATCTTGAAGAATCAGGCAAAAGGCATGCAGATACTGTGGAGGAATTGAAAAATAATTTGAAGGAATGGAAAGCCTCCTGGAAGATAAGTTGTTGTCCAGGCGCGATTTTATATCGTTCATTTTTGGATTATTTGTTGAATGAGGCATCGGAGGCCTGGTTGTATGGTTTATGTGAAAATCTCAAATGTCAAAAGTAGCTTTTTTGAAAAAGGAATATGGGGGTAAAGTGAAAGAAAAACAGGTTAGGTGCTATTGAAGGTGTGTAAGAATTATGGATTAAGAGGGTTGTAAAATTTATTATGTTTGTAGAATGTGGATCAATTATTTGGGGAATAGGCTTTTGATTTATAGATAAATGTTTTAATCTTTGAGAAAGAGAAAGTTTAAGAGGAATAATAGTAGAAAAAATATGGCAAAGAAGAAAGAAACTGTGGAGGAACCGTTGGAGAAGCAACTCTGGAAAGCTGCGGACAAATTGCGGAAGAATATCGATGCGGCGGAATATAAGCATATTGTGTTGGGACTGATTTTTCTGAAATATATTTCCGATTCGTTTGAGGAGTTACATCGGAAACTGGAAGCGGAGGTGGAGGAAGGAGCTGATCCGGAGGACCGTGAGGAGTATAAGGCGGAAAGTGTTTTCTTTGTGCCGGCAGAAGCCCGGTGGACGTCTTTGAGAGCGAAGGCAAAAGATCCGCAGATTGGTAAAATGGTGGATCGTGCGATGGAGGTAATCGAAAAAGAGAATTCTTCCCTGAAAGGAGTACTTCCGAAGGTTTATGCCCGGCAGAATCTGGATCCTACCAGTTTGGGAGAATTGATTGATCTGGTGGGGAATATTGCCTTGGGGGACGTGAAGGCAAGGAGTGCGGATGTGTTGGGGCATGTCTTTGAATATTTTTTGGGTGAATTTGCTTTGGCTGAAGGGAAGAAGGGCGGACAATTCTATACTCCGCGGAGTGTTGTAGAATTGCTGGTTGAAATGCTGGAGCCCTATAAAGGCCGGGTGTTTGATCCGTGTTGCGGGAGTGGAGGAATGTTTGTACAAAGTGAGAAGTTTGTGAAAGAACATCAGGGCCGGGTAAATGATATTTCCATCTATGGGCAGGAAAGCAATCAGACCACCTGGCGGTTGTGCCGGATGAATCTGGCGATCCGGGGAATAGATGCGTCGCAGGTGAAATGGAATAGCGAAGGTTCGTTTCTGAATGATGCGCACTCCGATCTCCGGGCGGATTTTATCATTGCGAATCCGCCGTTTAATGTCAGTGACTGGGGAGGGGAACAGTTGCGTAAAGACGGACGCTGGCAGTATGGGGTTCCACCGGTGGGAAATGCCAATTTTGGATGGTTACAGCATTTTGTCTACCACCTTTGCCCGACGGGACAGGCAGGAGTGGTACTTGCTAAAGGGGCACTGACTTCGAAAACGAGTGGTGAGGGGGATATCCGTAAGACTTTGATAGAAAAAGGATTGATTGATTGTATAGTCAATTTGCCGGCCAAGTTGTTTCTGAATACGCAGATTCCGGCTGCTTTGTGGTTTATGAGCCGGGACCGTACCAATGGAGGATACCGGGATCGGAGCAAAGAGATCCTCTTTATCGATGCGCGGAACTTGGGGCATTTAATTAACCGCCGTACGCGCGAATTGTCGAGGGAGGATATCCTGAAAATTGCAGATACCTATCACAATTGGCGGAATGTGGATGGAGATTATGAGGATATACCGGGCTTTTGTGCTTCAATGCCTGTCAGCCGGGTGGCTGAGTTGGATTATGTGCTTACGCCGGGGCGCTATGTCGGTCTGCCGGATGAAGAGGATGATTTTAATTTTGAGGAACGGTTCAATGCGTTGAAGGTTGAGTTTGAAGAGCAATTGAAGGAAGAAGCTCGCCTGAACGAACAGATCCGGGAGAATCTGGCCCGGATTGTTATGCCAGGAAAATAATAAGGTGTGGAGAACGATCGGATTGTCATATATCAGACTCCTGACGGGGTAACTTCGGTTGACGTAAGACTGGAGAATGAAACCGTGTGGCTGACACAGATGCAGATGGCGGAGTTGTTTCAGAAAGACCGGACTGTGATTAGCCGGCATATTAACAATGTGTATAAAGAAGGGGAACTGGACCGTAATATCACATGTGCAAAATTTGCACATATGGGTACCGAAGAGGATCAGCAGTATGAAACCACTATTTATAATCTGGATGTTATCATTTCGGTCGGTTATCGTGTTAAATCCCAAAGAGGGACACAATTCCGTATTTGGGCTAATAAGGTTTTGCGGGATTATCTGATAAAGGGGTATGTTGTGAATGAACGTATCCGGAAGGAAAATTACGATGAATTGCGGCAATTGGTGCAGGTGCTGGGGAGAACTGTGAGGGAGCAGAATACGCTGACTACTGATGAGGGACGTTCGTTGCTGGATGTGGTGGTGGATTATACCTATGCGCTGGATACCCTCGACCGGTATGATTACCAGCAGCTCACACTTGGGCATACGACGTCTGAAGTGAAGTTTCGTGCAACCTATGAGAATGCCATGCAAGCAATCCGGAGTTTGAAAAATAAATTCGGAGGAAGCCCTCTTTTTGGGAATGAAAAGGACGGTTCGTTTAAGAGTTCGGTAGGCCAGATTTACCAAACTTTCGGGGGGGGAAGACCTGTATCCTTCAGTTGAGGAAAAAGCGGCTATGCTGCTGTATCTGGTGACTAAAAACCATCCTTTTTCTGATGGCAATAAGCGGATCGCTGCTACGTTGTTCCTTTGGTTTCTGGACAATAATGGTATCCTTTATCATTCCGATGGTAGTAAACGGATTGCCGACAATACCCTGGTAGCCCTGACGCTGATGATTGCTGAAAGCCGTACTGAAGAAAAAGATGTGATGGTAAAAGTAGTTGTAAATCTGATTAATAAAGAGAATTGAATATGGAGGAGTGGAAAGAATATAGGTTGGGAGAGATTGCAGAAGTACAGACAGGACCATTTGGCAGTCAATTAAAAAATGAACAATATATAATAGGAGGAACACCTGTTGTTACAGTTGAACATATCAATGATTTTAGAATTAAAGATTTTAATTATCCATCTGTTTCTGCTGAAGATAAAGTACGTTTGTCTAAATATATAATGAATGAAGGAGATATTTTGTTTACCCGGGTTGGTTCTGTTGATTTATCCGCTTTCGTAACAATAAAACAAAAGGGATGGATGTTTTCTTCCCGAATGTTAAGAGTACGGGTGAAAAATCAAAAATGTTGTAACTCAAAATATTTAAGTTATTATTTTAGGCAGTCTTCATTTAGAGAACATATTCTTAATATCTCAGTAGGTGCAACAATGCCTTCGATAAATACTGAGATTTTATCTGGAATACGTATTTCTTTACCTTCGATTAGCAAGCAACTTAGTATCAGTGAGGTGTTGAGCTGTTTAGATGATAAAATCGATCTCCTCAACCGCCAAAACGCCACTCTCGAAAAAATGGCAGAAACCTTGTTCAGGCAATGGTTTATTGAAGGGGCAAAAAAGGAGTGGAAAGAGGGAAAATTAGATGATATATTGAGTATCAAAGGAGGAACGACTCCTGGTACTAGTAATCCAAAATACTGGAATGGTTCTATCTATTGGACTTCTCCTAAGGATATAACAACATTAAATGGTATTTATTTGTTTGATACAGAACGAAAGATAACAAAATTAGGATTATCACAAATAAGTTCTGGACTTTTGCCTAAAGGTACCCTGTTAATGTCATCAAGAGCACCAGTAGGAACTCTAGCCTTCGCAGAAGTGGAATTGGCGATTAATCAAGGGTATATTGCAATATTGGATGATAAAAATTACCCTAGAGAATTTCTTTATTTATGGTTAAAAGTAAATATGAATGTAGTTCATAGTTTTTCGAATGGTTCTACTTTTATGGAAATAAGTAAATCTGCTTTTAAGAATTTACCTATAGCCATTCCTCCGGTTGAAATTGTAAATTCTTTTCAGTGGTTAGTAAAGCCATGTTTTGAAAAAATAAGATTAAATACAATTCAACTTCGTACCCTTACCCAACTCCGTGATACCTTATTACCCAAATTAATGAACGGTGAAATTGAAATAATGGAAAATTAATTATGTGGAGAAAAATTGGATTATATTTTTTGTCCTTATGGTTATTGTTTTTTTTGATTATTATTATAACCGTAGACTTACCCATTTGTTTCGGAGAAAATTGGGAATTTGTAGGGATAAGTTATCTTATAACTCATAATATTATTCCTATATTGTGTATCTTAGCTTTAATTGTTGGGTGGATTTCTTACCATGATTTTAAATTTAAATTAGAAGGGACAGCTGAATTAGCTTTTGAGATAACCGAGATAGAGAATATTAACTATGAACATTTGACATTTCTAACCACCTATATTGTCCCGTTGGTATGTTTCAATTTTGGTAGTCTTAGGTATCAGTTTGTATTATTTATTTTGTTAATTGTTATAGGGGCTATTTATGTGAAAACGGATCTATTTTATGCAAATCCAACTTTGGCTCTTTTAAAGTTTCGTATATATAAAATTAAAGGTAATTTTGTTAATGGAGAAACTCGTGAAAATATAATATTAATAACACGAGAAGTGCTAAATAAAGGGAATAAGGTTAAATATATAAAATTAGATCAAAGAATTTATTATGCAAAAAAGTTAGATCATGAATAGGAGTAAACTTGAAGAAGATTTGACATTTATAACACAAGAAGATGTTGAAATTCAAATTATTATATATGCGTTAGTTGGAGATGCAAATTCTGTAAAAAAACTGGATGTTAAAGCAAATGATTTACCTGATATATTATCATTATTTAAGCGAAGTATAAAAGAAAAATTGATTGATAACAAGAATTATTCTGTACTGCCTTTATCTTCGGCGGATGAACGGGGAAATTGTTATTATGAATATGATTTAGAATTGCCTGAAGATTTGTCTGTTTTGAATAAAGTTATAGGAAATGATAATATAGAAAATTTTGATTTCAGAGCGGAAAATATTTCTGATATAAATTCTCTTATAATTGTTATTTCTTCCGGGAATAATCATATTTCATTATATAAGAAATTGACTCCAGTGGAGAAAATAATTGGGAGAGGAAGTTATCTTTTATGGAAGGCAGATCAAAGATTTGAAAAGTTTGAAGATAATTTGTTACGTATTAGCCCCAGTTTTCAGATGATAAGGATTAATGGTACAATTATCGTATTGAAAATAGAATTGTTGGAAAAATCTTTTGGTTTCGTTGACGTAATAACCAGAGAGGCATTATCAGGCGTGAAGGCTATACAGGAAATGAATATTGTTAGTAATATAGAAACACTTCAAGAATTAGTTGGCGATGTGAAGTTTGCAAGAAAGTTGACAAAAATTGCAAGAAATTCTCCTGTTATCGTAAAGGCAGTTCCGAATGTAGAAATTATTCGGTTTACGAAAGAGCACCCGGCATTGAAAGGGAAAATCAGATACAACGCGGATGAGAGCCAGATAACTTTAGATACAAAAATATCTAAGGATCTATTTATAAAACTCTTGAATGATGATTTTCTGACATCAGAACTGACCCGCTCCTATTACGAGTCGCTTGCTAAAGATGATGTCTTGTAGAAATTAATTTTATTTGATAATCAGTATAAATAAATGCTTATATGCCACATCTGACCGAATCCAAAATAGAATCCTTTGCCATTGGCTTGTTTCAGAAGCTGGGGTATGAATATGTGTATGGGCCGGATATTGCACCGGATAGTGAAACGCCCTGGCGGGAGAGTTTTGAGGAGGTGGTGCTGAAAGGGAGGTTACGGAATGCGGTGAGGCGTTTGAACCGGAAGGTGCCGCAGGAGGTACAGGATGAAGCGGTCAGGATGGTGGAGCGGATTGCTTCACCGGAGTTGCTGGTGAATAACGAGGAATTCCATCGTTATCTGACGGAAGGGGTACCGGTGACGGTGCAAAAGGAGGGAGAAGAACGCGGAGAGCGGGTGTGGCTGGTGGATTTTGAGCATCCACTAGATAACGATTTTATTGTTTGCAACCAGTTTACGGTTGTTGAGAACGAACATAACAAACGGCCGGATGTGATTCTGTTTGTGAACGGGTTGCCTTTGGTGGTGATGGAATTGAAAAATGCAGCTGATGCCAATGCGACCCTGAAAAGTGCTTTTCAGCAGATAGAAACCTATAAGGCGTTGATCCCTTCACTTTTCACTTACAATGCCCTGAATGTGATCTCGGACGGTTTGGAAGCCCGGGCGGGTTCTTTGTCGGCCGGTATGAGCCGGTATATGGCCTGGAAATCGGCGGATGGAATCCGGGAAGCTTCGCATTTGGTGGGACAGTTGGAAATACTGATCCAGGGGATGCTCAATCGGGAGACGTTGCCCGATCTGATCCGTTCATTTACGGTTTTTGAAAAGGCAAAACACGAAGATCCGAAGACGAAAGTGGTCAGGATCCAAACGGTGAAGAAAATAGCTGCCTATCATCAGTATTATGCGGTCAATAAAGCGATAGAATCGACCATCCGGGCGACCGGATACAATTGGGATTTGGAACACATGGTCAGGGAATCTCCTGACAGTTATGGGTTGAAGAATGTAACAGAACAGCCGGTGGGGGATCATAAAGCGGGCGTAGTGTGGCATACACAGGGGAGTGGAAAATCGCTTTCGATGGTGTTTTACACTGGTAAAATGGTGCAATTACTGGATAATCCTACGGTGGTGGTGATTACCGACCGGAACGATCTGGACGATCAGTTGTTTGATACCTTTGCGGCTTCCAGACAGCTTTTGCGTCAGACACCGGTTCAGGCAAAGGACAGGGACGACCTGAAAAAGTTGCTGAAAGTGGCTTCCGGAGGGGTGATTTTTACTACCATGCAGAAGTTCCTGCCCGAAACCGGGAATGTGTATGAAACGCTGACCGAACGGAATAATGTGATTGTGATAGCCGATGAAGCCCATCGTACCCAGTACGGGTTTAAGGCAAAGACGGTGGATATCAGGAACGAAGCGGACGAAGTGATCGGGTCTGAGGTGCGGTATGGGCTGGCAAAATACCTCCGGGATGCGTTGCCGAATGCAACTTATCTGGGATTTACGGGAACTCCCATCGAGGCGAAGGATGTGAATACCCCTGCTGTTTTCGGAAATTATATCGATGTATACGATATTGCCCAGGCGGTGGAGGATGGTGCTACGGTGCGTATTTTTTATGAGAGCCGGTTGGCAAAGATTAACCTGAGTGATGAGGGGAAACGTTTGGTAAAGGATCTGGACCAGGAGTTGAGTGACAAAGATATGGACAGGGTGCAGAAAGCAAAAGCGAAATGGACTCAGTTGGAAGCCTTGATCGGCAGTCCTGGGCGGATTAAAAATGTTGCCAGGGATATTGTAAACCATTTTGAAGCCCGTCAGCAGGTGTTTGAGGGAAAAGGGATGATTGTGGCGATGAGCCGGCGGATTGCGGTGGCACTCTATGAAGCAATCATAGACCTCCGGCCGGAGTGGCATTCGGATGATTTGAATAAGGGGGCGATTAAGGTGGTTATGACTGCTGCCTCTTCCGACGGACCTGCGATTTCAAAGTATCATACTACAAAAGACCAACGCCGGACTTTGGCGGAACGGATGAAGAATCCGGAGAACGGGTTGAAACTGGTTATCGTGCGGGATATGTGGTTGACCGGATTTGATGCTCCCAGCTTGCATACGCTTTACATAGACAAACCGATGCGGGGACATAACCTGATGCAGGCGATTGCCCGTGTGAACCGGGTTTACAAGGATAAACCGGGCGGGTTAGTAGTGGATTATCTGGGCATTGCTTCCGATTTGAAAAAGGCCTTGTCGTTCTATTCCGAATCGGGAGGAAAAGGGGATCCTACGTTACAGCAGGAACAGGCGGTGGAGATCATGCTGGAAAAGTTGGAAATCGTGTCGCAATTGCTTTATGGCTTTGAGTACAGGCATTATTTCACTGCGGATGTTTCCGGGAAATTGTCGTGGATACTCCGGGCAGAAGATTTCATCCTGGGTCTGGAAAACGGGAAAAAGCGTTTTGTGAACGAAGTGACGGCTTTGGGACAGGCTTTTGCTATTGCCATACCTCACGATAAGGCGATGGACGTGAAGGATGAGGTGGCTTTTTTTCAGGCGGTCAAAGCCCGTTTGTGCAAATTTGACGCTACAGGACAGGGACGCTCTGACGAGGAAATCGAAACGACGATCCGTCAGGTGATCGATAAGGCGCTGGTATCGGATGAGGTGGTGGATATTTTTGATGCGGCAGGGATTAAGAAACCGGATATATCCATTTTGTCCGAGGAATTTCTGATGGAGTTGAAAGGCATGGAGCATAAGAACATTGCTTTGGAGGTGTTGCGGAAATTGTTGAACGATGAAATCCGGGCCCGTCTTAAACGCAATCTGACAGAAGGAAAATCCCTGATGGAGATGCTTGAAAATTCTATTAATAAATATCATAATAAGGTGCTGACAGCAGCGGAGGTGATTGAGGACCTGATCCGGCTAAGTAAACACATTGTTGAAAAAGATAAGGCACACGAAGAGCTGGGGCTGTCGGACTATGAATATGCTTTTTATACAGCCGTAGCAGATAATAACAGTGCACGCGAGTTGATGGGAAAAGAGAAATTGCGTGAATTGGCTGTGGTACTGGCAGAAACGATCCGGAATAACGCCTCTATCGACTGGACCATCAAGGAGAACGTGAGGGCAAAAATGAAGGTAGCGGTGAAACGCATTCTGCGGAAGTATGGTTATCCCCCTGATATGCAGGTGCTGGCGACAGATACCGTCTTGAAACAGGCTGAGAAGATTGCGGAGGAGTTGACAAAATAGTTATAAATAGGGGAGGGTTATATTTAGTAGTTCCGTTGCTTCCTCCTCTACCCATTCGTCGCGGCTGATCAGATCCTGGATGAGCGCGGTTGCCTCGGGAGTGAAAAGGGAGGCGTTGAGACCGGAAAAGGGTTTGTCGTGTTTCCAGCGGCTGTTGTGTTCCGGGGAGTCGATGGGTTTGCGGAAGATAGGGGATGGGTACAGAAGGGTGATGGATTTTGATTTTGGGGCGAGCCGGGCTCGCAGGCGTTCGTAGATTTTCAGGCCGTCGTAATCCCAGTCACAAGAATAGTAAAGGGGGAAGGTGAGTTTATGGGCGGGGATATAATCGATGTTGCTGATGTTATTGCCACCGACGTACCAGAGTTCGATGTGGTTGTCGCGGGCGATACGGGGCATCTTTAGAAAGTTGAGATTTTCGCAGAGGACGACGATGCGGGCATCTGGACAATCGACTACGAAGCGCCATTGCAGGATTTTAGGGTCCTCTGCCGGAAATTGGTCGATTTCCAATAGCTGATAGACGGCGTCGAGCAGGCTCCGGTGAGTTTCCAGGTATTTGGAACCACCGTAAGTGAAAACCCGGGATGAGAAAGTCCGGAGGGTGGTGAGGGATTGCTGCAATTCGGGTTTGTTTGCGGCGATGAATTGCAGGGTGTTGATATCGTTGAGCGTATAGGATCGGCGGGCGTCGTGTTCCAGCCCTGCGGCGGTCAGGAATTGTTCGGCATTTTGAAAATCGATTTTAAAATTCTTTTCGTAGTATGCGGCGAAACCGTTACAAGGTTCCAGATAATTGGCATTGCTGAGTTTTCGCCGGAGCAAGTGGCGGGTGTGCATCAGATAATCTATAAAACCATCTGAAAGGATTGTTGAAGGGGTTTTCCCATTTTCGTACAGGGCATTCAGGGCTTTGAGAATGCGCCATTTGATTTGACTGTTATTCATAGGCTTCGAACCAAGTGATTAAATCTTCCTGGATATCTTCCCGGCTGAAAATGGCCATAGGGGAATAGTTGACTTCGTCGTCGGTGTCCGGGTTTTCGTGCAGGATATAGATGAAACGTTTGTTTTCCTGGTAACGCCCGATGGGGTTGATGGAAAACGTTAGGATCTGATAATCATATTCCTTGGCAATGTCGTACAAAAGATCAAAATTGGTACCCAGGCCTTCTGCTTCGTCTATGGGCATAAAACGGAGACCTGTATTGGCTTTCCCTTGTTTCTGGTTACCGATGATCGTTAGCCGGGCGATACAAAGGAGGGCGATGGCTGCATAGGTCTGTCCGGTGCTGCCTTTGTTCGACTTGCCTTTGTCGTTGTGCATGATTAATTTGAGTTCCAGATAATTGTTCGGGTTGAGCAGGTCGTCGATCCGGACTTTTTCCTTCTTGCTGTGCGTCAATTCCTGAAAAGCATGGATCAGTTTTTCGCCGATGGAAATGTCGTCTACCAGTTTGTCTTTGATACTGGGATTGAAAAGGTCAAACTGGGTGCCGGTGCTGTCCTGGAATTTGTTGAGCCATTCGGGTGGAAACAGGGTAGAATTGGTACATTCCAGGTTCAGACGGTTGTTTCCGGTAATGGTTTTCTCGCCCGAATGAAAAAAACGGTTGATCCGGCGGACCAGCTCGCGTTGTTGGCTGATTTGATTCCATATATCTTCCAGAATGCGGCTGATTTTTTCTATTTTCTTGTCGTTGAGTTCCCGGTTTTTGTCGTTGATGCGTTTCAATTGTTTTTCAATGGCTTCGATAACCTCGTTCTCCAAGGGTTCTTCGCCGTGGAAGATTTCGGGCAAAAGATTCATACTGAGTTCCCGGAAATCGCGGAAAGTCTGAAATTTATAGCTCTGTGAAGACAAATAGGTGTCGACAATGATATCAAACTGGGTGGTATAGACGGTATCCGCTTTATGGAATACCTCCTTTTTTTCAGCTGTCCGGGCGGGTGCAGTCCGGAAAATATCCCAGTCGGGCAAAGGTGGAAAATCAGCCGGGTAGGCGTCCTGTTTGACTTTTAGTTCTTCCTCTACATTTTGTAAACTTTCCCAGTCGGTTAAGATTCGGGGATATAAGAGGAGGTTTTCCCGGAATGTCAGATTGTATTCGTTCTGAAAGCATTCATTTTTATCGTCGGCATCCAAATAGAAACTAAGCTCATATTCTTCCGGGTTGGCTGTAACGGAGAGTTTTCGCGCAATTGGGGGTAAATTAGTGCTTGATTCTGAATTTTTTAACTCTTCTCTGAATTTTTCTACTTTGGGGGCCAGTTTATTTAATAGCGTTTTGATTTCAGTTTGTCTGCTTTCGTAATCTTTGTAAAGCCGGCAGGCTTGCTGATACTCTTTTTCGATACTGGATTGCCGTTGCAGATTCCGGATATAATGGTCGAATTCGTTTTGTGGAATATGAAGGGCCGGAATTTCCCGGAATTCATTTTTGGACTCGGCTGACTGATAAAGCGTCAGGATTTCGTTCAGATTGGGTAAGGAAGAAAGATGTTCTTTCAATCGCGTTTGCTGGTGTAGTTCTTGGGTAATACATTCCATGTGTTTTTTCAAATCCGTGGAATATTGCCTGAAATAATCTTCAATCCGGCTCTGGTCGTCCGTATTGAAAACCGGATGGGGTGAGTAACTGACAAATTCGCGGATACCCTGGAGATTGATCCAGAAGCCGTGCTCTTCCTGTTCCAATGTTGGCTGATTGAATAGTTCCTCCGGATGAGGCAGGTAGCGGTTGCGGGCTTTAGGAGAAATGGGTTTATGCCGCTTCAGATCCTGAAAGTGGATAATCAGACTTTCTTCGGCACGGTTTAGCGGGCGATGAAGGGATAATGCCCATCGGGCCAAGGAATCCGGATTATCCAGGTCGCTGAATTGCTGGAGGGATTGTCCGATTTCAAGTTCATTCCGCAGAGCTTCGGTATGTTGGAGAAAAGCTTGTAAATCCATCGCAGTGGACGATAAGGTGCTTGTTGAAGGATCGTTTAACTGGCTGTCTGCTTCAAGGGAGCCGGGGCGGGGGAGATATGAGGTTTCTGTTGTATTATCGGATGAAACGGCCCCGGGACATATCCATAATCTGGTGCTTGAATTGAATCAGATAAGTTCAGTGGGTAAAAAAACTGTCTTAAATCCGGACCTGAAAGTAGAGGGGGAGGTGTTACTGGAAGTTTCTGCAAGTGATGAAGAAGACGTCGGAGAGGGCTGGGGTAGTTTTGATAAGGATGAGTTCAGGCTGGAAATGATGCCTGAGACTGCGGCTTTTTTCGGACAGAAATATTTCAATACGCTGCTGCCGGGCAAAGAGGAAATATTCAAGCAAACCGTTCGTGACTGGGGAATCGGGAAAAAAGAGAATCTGCCGGGTGATTTGCTTGAAATACGGAAGGAATATCCCCGCCACATGGAACGATGGAGTAATGCCGAATGGGCATTGTTTGATGAGCTGCTGCAAAAAACGAATAGTCTCGAAGTTTTGGTCCGCTGTTTACAACGCAAGCCTTCTGCCATTGCAGGCAAGGTGAATGAGTGGCTGCTGAAAGAGGGAAATAAATAATGAGACATGAGTGCCGCATTTGTAGGACAGATTCAGGATGATCCATGTGGAATGGATAATTCCTGTGCAATCTAGGAATGTGAATGGAGAACTGAAAAGCAGAGGATTAATAATTTTGCTATTGTCGTATCCGAGAAAATTACTAAATATGCTTAATCTGGATTTCCATAAAATGTAAGAAACATCGGCCCGATAGGTATATTCTGTGCATAGGAAATCTGCTCAGTCCACAGCAGGCAACTGAAATATTGAATTTGTCCGAAGGATAATCATGGGGAAGGGGCCAGTCATGTTCGGAAGAAAAAATATTGTCCATGGTTGTCTTTTTTCATATATTC
>ENA-ORSS01000119-ORSS01000119.1-human-gut-metagenome-genome-assembly--contig:-NODE-119-length-101459-cov-7.872786_pt1 | contig 101459 bp, 95 predicted proteins | sample MGYA00241899_ERZ509162 | MGnify/ENA primary metagenome ERZ509162 (study PRJEB26280, sample SAMEA2338641) | human gut metagenome | biome: human gut; feature: human-associated habitat; material: faeces... | reverse complement strand
AAGATATAGATAAGGTTATAAATGAAAATACAACTATTATAATACCAGAAGAATTATTAACAAAGCTATTAAAAAAAGGCATAAATAAAAATGCAATTATTACAGTAGAGCCAAATGAAAAGTATGTGGTACAAGGAATTAAATTTGAAACAATACCAGCATATAATACAAATAAAACATTTCATCCAAAAGAAAATGGTTGGGTTGGTTATATTATTATAATAAATGGTATTAGATATTATATTGCAGGAGATACAGACATTACAGAAGAAAATAAACAAGTAAAGTGTGATGTGGCTTTTGTTCCAGTTGGAGGAACATATACAATGGATTTTAAAGAAGCAGCAAGTTTAATAAATGAAATAAAATCTAAAATAGCAATTCCAATTCATTATGGTAGTATAGTTGGAACAGAGCAAGATGCAATAGATTTTATAAGATTATTACATCCAGAAATAAAAGGTATAATTTTAATGAAAAAATAAATGAAAGAAGGAACAAATAGTGCAATTTTCAAGCAAAGATATTCAATTATTTAATGAATCAGGAATACATGTAGAAGATAAAAATTATACAAATGATGAAGTTGAAAGATTAAAAATTAAAGTAACAGATTTTATTGTCAGTCAAAGTACAAAAGATATTGATAAATATAGTAAAAAATTTAGTAGTTTATTATGAGGACAAGATATGGATAAAGAAGAAATAATAAAATATTGTTTAACATTAGAAAATACATATAAAGATTGTCCATTTTCAGATGACTTTGAATCTGTAACAATGAAACATTGTAAAAATAAGAAATGGTTTGCATTATTAATGAATGTAAATAATAAGTTATACCTTAATGTTAAGACAGATCCAAATTATTCTGATATATTGAGAAATACTTATGATTATATAATACCTGCTTATCATATGAATAAGGAACATTGGAATACAATTATTATAGATGAAAAGGTGGACGAGGATTTAGTAAAAGAATTGATAGAACAAAGTTATCAATTGACAAAGTAAAGATAAATACAAATAGTAATTTGAAAGTGAGTTATATAAAAGATAAGAAATAGTATTAGAAAGAAGGGAAAGAATATGTGTACAGCAGCAACTTATAAAACGAAAGATTTTTATTTTGGAAGAACATTGGATTATGAATTTTCATATGGAGATGAAGTAACAATAACACCAAGAAACTTTGAATTTAAATTTAGAGAAGTAGATGACATTAAGAGTCATTATGCGATAATTGGAATGGCATTTGTTACTGAAGATTATCCATTATATTACGATGCAATAAACGAAAAAGGGTTAGCAATAGCAGGTTTAAATTTTGTTGGAAATGCTCATTATAAAGAAAAACAGGAAGGAAAAGATAATGTTGCTCAATTTGAACTGATACCATGGATTTTAAGCCAATGTTCAAATGTAAATCAAGCTAGAAATTTGATTGAAAAAATGAATGTGTTAAATACTCCATTTAGTGATAAATTACCATTAGCTAGCTTACATTGGATTATTTCCGATAGCACACAATCAATAACTGTAGAGTCTGTTATTGATGGAATAAAAATATATGATAATCCAGTAGGGGTATTAACTAATAATCCATCTTTTGATAAGCAAATGTTTGCCTTAAATAATTATATGTATTTATCACCTAAATCTCCAGAGAATAAATTTAGTAAAAAATTAGATCTAAGTTTATATAGTAGAGGAATGGGAGCAATAGGTCTACCAGGTGATTTATCATCGCAATCAAGATTCATAAGAGTAGCGTATACTAAATTAAATTCTTTTTCTAAAGAAGATGAAAAATCAAGTGTTAGTCAATTTTTTCACATTTTAGGTAGCGTTGATCAACAAAGAGGATGCTGTGATTTAGGTGATGATAAATTTGAAATAACAATTTATACATCTTGCTGTAATGTAAATAAGGGAATTTATTATTATACAACATATGATAATCATCAAATAACAGCAGTTGATATGCACAAAGAAAATCTAGATAGTAATGTACTTATTCGTTATCCTTTGATAAAGGAAGAACAGATAAGAACTCAAAATTAATGTTTATTTATAAAGAAGATAAAAGTATTACATATAAAAATGAATTAGTATGAGGAGAAAAAATATGTGGATGGCAGTAAAAAGAGGAATTGTTGTAGCAATAGGTTTATTAATACAAATTCTATTAACATTATTTATATATTTAAAATTTGGAGAATTTATAAGTATTATTCAAGTAGTTTATGGTTTACTTAGTATTATAATTGTTTTAATGATTATCAAGTATAGTAAAAGATTAAGTAGCGATTTAATATGGATATTACTGATTATGCTTTTTCCATTAATTGGAACACTTCTATATATCATACTTAGTAATAATATGAAAAGAAGTAAAGTTTTAAAGAATATTAATGAAAATATAGAAAATGGTCAAAAATACTTAATACAAGATGAATTTATAAAAAAAGAAATCGATACTAAAAATTTAGGACAATTAAAATATATAAGTGAATTTGCAGGATTTCCTGTAACGAAAAACAATGAGATAAACTATTATTCTCTTGGTGATGACGTTTATCCTGTTATGTTAGAAGAACTAAAAAAAGCCAAAAAATTTATTTTTATAGAATATTTCATTATTAATAATGGTACTATGTGGCAAGAAATTTTAGATATATTAAAAGAAAAAGCAAATTCAGGACTAGATGTAAGAGTATTATATGATGATATGGGTTCTTTTGCTATGCTACCTAGTAATTATCCAAAGTTACTGGGAAAATATGGAATAAAATGTATGCAATTTAATAAATTATCGCCATTTGCAGGTATTATTATGAATAATAGAGATCATAGAAAAATGATGATAATTGATGGACATACTGCTTTTTCTGGTGGAATTAATATTTCAGATGAATATATAAATATAAATAGTAAATTAGGAGTATGGAAAGATAATGGAATTAGGATAAAAGGTGAAGCTGTTTGGAATTTTACTGTTATGTTTCTAGAAATGTGGAATTCATTTAAAAAAGAAGATAATGATTATAATAAATACAAATATAATTTTACTGAAAAGTATAAGGAAAATGGTTTCGTTGTACCTTATGGGGAAAGTCCATTAGATGATGTTATAACCGGCGAAGATATTTATCTAAATATTATCAATCAAGCGAAAAAGTATGTTTATATTTATACACCTTATTTAATTATTGATACAGATATGATAAATAGTTTAATCTTAGCTGCAAGAAGAGGAGTAGATGTCAGAATTGTTGTTCCTGGAATACCCGATAAAAAAATTGTATATGATTTAACCTCTTCTTATTTTTATACATTAATTAAAGGTGGAGTAAAAATTTATACTTATACGAATGGTTTTGTACATAGCAAAGTATTTTTATCCGATGATGAAATAGCAACTGTAGGAACAATAAACTTAGATTATAGAAGTTTATATTTACATTTTGAATGTGGTATTTATATGAAGGATACAAATGTAATAAAAGATATCAAAAAAGATTTTGAGGATTCCTTTAAAGAATCACATAAAGTAGATGAAAAAGAAGCAAAAAATGGTTTATTTAAAGGACTATGGCAAGCTATTTTAAGATTATTTGCTCCAATGATGTAAACGATATAATAAAATTAGATAAATAGTAATTTGTTAAATAGATTGGAGATGTAATTATGGCTTATATAGAATTTAAAAAAGTAGATAAAATTTATCAAATGGGAGAAGTAGAAATAAAAGCATTAAAGGATACTTCATTTGAAATTGAAAAAGGAGAATTAGTTTGTATATTAGGTCCAAGTGGTGCAGGGAAAACAACTTGTCTTAATATTTTAGGAGGAATGGATACATTAACTGGTGGTAAAGTTATAGTTGATGGAGTTAGAATAGATAAGTTAAAAGAAAAAGAACTCATTAAATATAGAAGAAATGATATAGGTTTTGTCTTTCAATTTTATAATCTTATTCAAAATATGACAGTATTAGAAAATGTGGAACTTGCAGTTCAATTATGCAAAGATTATTTAGATCCTATCACTATTTTAAATAAGGTGGGATTAGGAAAAAGAAAGGACAATTTTCCTGCTCAATTATCTGGGGGAGAACAACAAAGAGTCGCTATAGCGCGAGCAATCGCTAAAAATCCTAAATTACTTTTATGTGATGAGCCAACAGGTGCTTTAGATTATAAAACTGGAAAACAAATTTTAAAACTATTAGAAGATACTTGCCGAAAGGAAAAAATGACAGTAATCATTATAACACATAATGCTGCTATTTCTTTGATTGCTGATAAAATAATTAAGTTTAAAAATGGTGGCGTAGATGAAATTATCATAAACAAAAATCCTAAAAGAGTGGAGGATGTTGAGTGGTAAGATGAAAAATAAACTATTAAAACATATTTTTAAGAAAATAAAAGATAATAATAAAAGGTTTCTTTCCTTGTTTTGTATGGCTTTTTTAGGAGTAGGTTTTTTTACGGGGATTCAGTCTTGTGGACCTGATATGTTAAAAACATTAGACAATTATTATGACGAAAATAATGTTTATGATATCGAAATTATTTCTAATTTAGGATTAACTAATAATGATATAGAAGAATTAAAAAAAATAAATGATGTAAAAGAAGTAATAGGAACTTACACCAAAGATACCTATTTAGAACTTGATAATAAGGAGTTTGTTTTAAGAATTATAGGACTTAATAATAATATTAACAAAGTTTATTTGAGTGATGGAAAACTTCCTAGTAACAATAGTGAAATTGTTGTTGATAAATTGCTTTTAGAAGAAAACAATTTAAAAATAAATGATACCATTACAATTATGAATGAGAAAAAGAAAATTGTTGGTACAGTTATTAGTCCAATATATTTTTCAACTGAAAGACCTACAACTACCCTTGGAAATGGCAAAGTTAATTATTATGCTTATGCAAATGAAGAAGTAGTCAAAGAAGAAGCATTTACCAATATCTATATTACAGTAAAACAAGCAAAAAAAATGGTAACAAATAGTGATGAGTATTTGGATACTATTAGTAAAGTAATTGATTCTGTAGAGAATATGAAAGAAGAAAGACAAGATGTTAGGTATAGCGAACTTTATGGTGAAAAAATATTAGAAGCAAATCAATATGGAATACAGTTAGATGAGAGTAATTTTATTAAGCCAAAATGGTACATATTTGATAGAAATGATAATGATTCTTATAAAGACCTTGTGATTGCTAGTGATAATCTAAACAAATTAGGTAATGTATTTCCGATTATATTCTTTTGTGTAGCCATTTTAGTTAGTCTTATTTCTATGATGAGAATGATTGAAGAAGATCGAACTGAAAATGGAACTTTAAAGTCATTAGGCTTTAATAATTTTCATATAACATCTAAATATATTGTATTTTCACTATTGGCGACCATTACTGGTGGTATTTTAGGGATATTGATAGGGTCTGTTTTAATCCCTTATGTTATTTGGAATATTTATAAAAAATTATTTTTTATACCAAAATTTATATATGAATCAAATAATCTTTTTAATTTTATTGGTCTTTTAATATGTGTTTTTTGTATTTGTGGTACAGCAATATTTATATGCATAAAGAATCTAAAAAATGTACCTGCTAATTTAATGCGACCTAAATCTCCAAAGAGTGGTAAGAAAATACTTTTAGAGTATATTCCGTTTATTTGGAAAAGATTAAATTTTTCTAATAAAATAACCGTTAGAAACATATTTAGATATAAAAGCCGAGTAATTACAACACTATTTGGAATTGCCGGATGTACTGCTTTAATATTAGCAGGATTTGGGTTGAAAGATTCCTTAAAAGATGTTACAAATTATCAGTTTGAACATATTTTTAATTATGAAAAAATTGTGATGTTAAAAGAAAATACGAATTATGATGTGGTAAAACAAGAAATAAAAAACGAAAAATCTATTCGTAAAATAGTAGAAACTAACATTGATAATATCACAGTTGGATATAAAGGTAATACTGAGGAAGTGACAATGATTGTTGCAAATAATAATGAAGAATTAAGAGATGTAATAACATTAGATAGTGTAAAAGATAAGGATAATACAAATTTAATTCCTAGCGACAATTCGGTAATTATTAGCGAAAAGACTGCAACTCTTTTAAATATAGATCTAGGAGATAAACTTATACTATTTGATGATGAAAATAATAAATATGAACTTATTGTAGAACATATTATAAAAAACTATATTAACCAGTATTTATATATCAATAAAAATACTTATGAAAATACATTTAAAAATTATAAAATAAATTCTTTTCTAATAGATTTTGATAATTTAAATGAACATGATAGCAATCAATTTGATGAAAAGTATATTAGTAAAAATGAAATAACTTCTATTGTAAATAATGAAGATATAAAAGAAAATATCAATAGTATGCTAGGCTCTATTGATTCTATTGTAGCAATTTTAATTATCGCTGCAGCATTACTAGCCTTTGTCGTTTTATATAATTTATCGAATATCAATATTAGTGAAAGAAAAAGGGAAATTGCAACTTTAAAAGTATTAGGGTTTTATCATAATGAGGTAGATAGATATATTACGAGGGAAAATGTTTTATTAACTATTATTGGAATTGCTATAGGTTTATTGTTTGGGTCATATTTAAGTCATTTCATTATATCTACTTGTGAGCCAGATTATATAATGTTTATTAGGCACGTTGATATATTAAGTTATGTTATATCTGCTTTGATGACTATATTTTTTACTATTATCGTAAATATAGTTACACATTATAATCTAAAAAAGATAAATATGATAGAATCACTTAAAAATGTTGAATAAATAATAACAAAGGAATTATAAATTACAATTAATGGAGGAGATTAATTATGGGATTATTTAATAAATTTACGAAAAAAGAAAAAGATGATTGGAAAAGTGCTTATATGGGGAACCCAAATTTTTATAAAGGTAAAGATGGTAAGCCATTTGGTGCATTTGCACTAACAGAAAATACCATAACCTCACTTCCAAAGAATCCCAAAGCATTATATAAAATTGATGATACAGAAGTTGATGAATGGAAATTAATGTTTGTAAGTACAACTAATAATGGGATTTTAGGAGATATAGATTATTATAAGGCAATAAATAAATTAATGAAGTTTGTTATTGATGAAAATGATAATAATATTTTAATTAGAGGACTATCATTAAAAGAATTAAATGAAGTATTGAAATAATTACAAATTACAATTTAGTAATTACTGCAATAATAATTAGTATAATAATTTTAAGTTATTTATGGATTACATCACAATGTAATATAATTGTTAGAAAATAATTTTTTGGAGTTAGAAGTGGTTTAAATATGAAATATAAAAATGAAATAGTAATTATATCAATAATAACTATATTGATATTATTTTTAAAATTGATAAATGTGTTTCAAATTGAAAATGGCTTAGGATATCCTTTTACTATTGTTTTAATGATAATTTGTTTTAGTCTTGTTACAATATTTATTCAAAAAAATATAGATAAAAATTACAGAATAAATAAATTAAATTATCAAAATTTAAACATTTTAAAATACATATCGTCAATTTTAATTATTGTATTACACTTGCGTCCATTTTTTAACTTTTCAAACGAATTAGATTTAGCATTCAATAATATCATTACAAGAATATGTGTTCCTATATTTTTTATAATAACTGGCTATTTTGTTGCAAAAAAGGAGAAAGTAAATGAAAATTATATAAAGGAATACAAAAGGAAAACAATACCATTATATTTTGTTTGGAGTTTGTTGTACATACCTGTAATAATAGGCACAATAATTAAGTATTTACCAATCATAAATGAGTATATATCAAAAATCAATATTACTTTACCTTTCCTAATTATTCTGTCAATAATATTATTACCTATTATAGTGTTGGTTGCTTTATGTTATACAGGAGTTTACTATCATTTATGGTATTTTCCTGCAATAATATTTTCTTTGATTGTCTTAAAAAAATGGAAACAAAAATTCAATATAAAATATTTATTAATAATTTCCTTTATATTATTATTGTTTGGGGCAACAGAAACTTATTATGGAGTTTTACCATTATCAATAAAAAGAACATTATCTTATTACTATAATATTTTCTTTACTACAAGAAATTTCTTATTCTTTGGATTATTTTATGTAGTATTAGGTTATTATGTAGGTACAAAGGAAAAGGCATATTCAAAATATTGTTTTCTTAAATTAATTGTTTCGTTTTTCTTATTAACTTTTGAGGCAATATTATTACATGATACTGATAGACTTAATAGTAATATTTTATTATCTTGCATACCATTAACTTACTACTTATTTATTTCGGCTATTTATATTACTAATAGTGTTAAATTAAATTTCCAATTTGGTACTTATTCTAAATATTATTATTTAATACATCCTATGGTAATTTTTGTTATATCTTTGTTGTATAAAAATATAAATTATTATCCATATTTAAACATTTTGATAGTGCTACTGATTACACATATTACTTCAGCTTTAATAATTAAATTAAAGGAGAAAAACAAAAAGTTAATTATTTAATAAATTACAATTTAGTAGTTTGCTGGTATGAATCGGATAAGATATATATAAAGTAGCGTTTTACTCGTAAGATTTCGATAAAAACGAACACTAAAAAAACAACCCTAATAGTCGACAACGACTACTAGGGTTTTAGTTTACTTATTCATTAATGAATAACAATAATCATATACATATAAGTGATTATTAATTTCTTTGTTTATGCTTTTATCATCAAAGTTAGTTTCATAAATATTAAATAACATTTCAATGGTGAATTTCTTTTTTTCAATATCAGTTAGTTCTAAATACTTAGCTGAAAGAAATAATAAATGTTTATATTTAGCAAAATTTTCAATGGTCTTGCTATAATTTAGATCTAATTTGTTTAATACTTCTTTTAATAAAATTATTATATCTTTAACATTAAAATTAATATCAAAGTTTTTATTTTCTAATAAGTATATAGCAAGTCTTATTTTATCAATTTTCTTTAAATCATCAAACATACCAATTAATTCAATTACTTTTTTTGTATTATTATCTAATAACATATTTTTTGCCTCTTTTCTTTTAGTTATAAGTTACTTACTTAATTATTGCACTAATGTCTGTACCTTATTCATACCTGTGTATGAATATAGTGAAGACATTATTTAATATTTGTGTCCTTATAACATACATACAACACGTTGCCTCATTCCACCAGATAATGAATCAGGATATTTATACATAAAGTCACCTAAACCATAAGTTTTAAGTAAGTCAATAACATATTGCTTATTATCATCAGTTAATTGATTTCTGATCTCTAATCCAACTAAAGCATTATCTAAAATGTTTCTCCAAGGGAAAAGAGAATCTGTTTGTAACATATATCCAATAACAATATTTTCTTTACTCCAATTAATTTCCCCAGATGATTGCTTTTCTATGTTAGCAAGTAAAGATAGAAGAGTAGACTTACCACAACCAGATGGTCCAACAATAGATACAAACTCTTTTTCATAAATATCAAAATTAATATTTTTAATTGCTTCTATTTCACCATTAGAGTCATGATAGGTCTTTCTTAAATTTTTTACTTCTAAAATTTTATTTTTCATAAATTAATTTACTATAAGATGCTTTTTCTTTTAGTTGACCAGCCTCAATCATAATATCTTGTAAATGATTCCATGATTTTTCACTAAATTCAGTTGTTTTTGGCCAAGCATTAATTTTCTTATAACGAGTTACCACTTTAGTAAGATCATTAAGTGAAGTATTTGGAAATTGATTTAATATGTCTTTTGCAATTTGTTCATCATCCGTTTTATGAATATAATCTAGTCCACGTTGAATAGCTCTTTCAAATTTCTCAATAGTTTGAGAGTTTTCTTTTATATAACTCTTTCTAGCACTATATGAAGTATATGGTACAACACCACCAAGTTCTCCAAGGGAAGCAACAACATATCCATAACCTTGTTGTTCTATTTGAAGTGCATTTGGTTCAAATAAACTAACAAAATCACCATTGCCACCTATAAATGAACCACTCATAGCTGCAAATGCTACTGATGTATCAATTTTTACATCTTTTCCAGGAGTAAGACCAGCTTTTTTTAGTGCCCATTCCAAAGTCATTTCAGGCATACCTCCAGCTCTTCCTCCGATTATAGTTTTTCCTTTTAAATCTGTTAATTTAAAATTTTTGATTTTTTCTCTAGAAACAATAAATGAGCCATCCTTTTGTGTTAATTGAGCAAAAGTTTGTAAATAATCTTTTTCTCCACCATTATAAACATAAATTGTTGCTTCACTTCCAGAAAATCCAATGTCAGCATCTTTTGCTAAAACAGCGGCAGTAACTTTATCTGCTCCAGGTGTTAACATCAAACTAACATCCAAACCTTCTTCTTCAAAGAATCCCTTTTCTAATGCAACATATTGTGGAGCATAGAAAACAGTATGAGCTACCTCAGCTACCTTGACCTTTGTCAAAGTTTTATTATCCTCTTTCTTATTAAAATTTAAAAATATAGATAATATAGCTATAAACAGAATTATCGCTATACTAATAAACGTAATCTTTTTTTTCAAAATAATCCTCCTTTCACGTTCAAAGTATTATATGCCGAAAAAAAGTGAGGGTTAATAAAATAGTCCATATAATGGTCATATTATTTAGGAAAAGCTAATATAATAAATATGGTAAAATTCTTTCAAAAAGCGAAGAAGTGTAGTATAATTCATATGGCAATTAAGATAAAAATGATTGCAGATGAAAAAAAACTTGATTTTTTAGAGGTTTTGTGCTAAAATAAGAGGCACTTAAGTGAGTTAGGGGGAAAATTATGAAAAAAGTTATAGAAAAATTAAAAAATGCAGTACTACTATTATTAGTATTTACTGTTGCAACAGTTGTTGGTATAACTGATGTTTTTGCAGCTGAGCCGCCCAAAACACTAGAAGTTGGATCATCAACAAACTTACCAACATATATCAACGGTTTGAATATTCCAAGAAAAATATTATCTGATGGAACTGAAAGTTATTGCTTAAGTCTTAGTAAAGCAACAACACAAAATACCACAGTAACATTATATGGTGAAAGAGATGCTGGATTTGCCTACATCATTGAAAATGGTTATCCAAGTAAAAGTATCACAGGAGATAAGAACAAAGACATCTATATTACACAAGTTGCTGTATGGTGGTATTTAGATGAAACTACAGGTTCAACAAACTTAAATAACTATGTAAGAAATGTTGCTTCTGACCCTTATAATATAAGAGGTTATGCCAAAAAACTAGTAAATGAAGCAGTTAAAGCTAAAAATAAAGGATATCCAAATCCTAAAATTTCAGCAAGTACAACAAGTAAAACATTATCAATAGGAAAAACAAAAAAATACTATATTTCCAATGCAGTTACAGTTTCTACAACTGATGTTGATAGTTATCAGGTAAAATTAACTAATGCACCAAGTGGAAGCTTTACAGCTGATACAGCTGGAAATGTTAAAACAAAATTCAATGCTGGTGAAAAATTCGTAGTGTACGTACCAGTAGGAAGCGTTAATAATACTTCAGTAGATTTTAAAGCTACAATTACAGGAACAAAAACATATAATAAGGTTTATGAATATAGACCAAGCAATAAAAACGTACAAGAAATAATTCCAACATATTTATATCCAACAACTAAGACAGTAAATACAAGTATTAACTTTAATATCTTTAAATCAAAAGTGGTTATTACTAAGGTTGATAAATCCACTAATAAACAATTAGCTGGAGCAACATTAGTATTAAAAGACTCTAAAGGTGGAGTTGTAACAAGCTGGAAAACAACAGGATCTGCTCATGTTATTGAAAACTTACCAAAAGGTACTTATACTATTCAAGAAACAGCAGCACCAGCAGGTTATGAATTAAATACTACATCATTAAAATTCACAATTAGTGATACTAATCGTACAGCAACATTAACTTTCTATAATCATAAAAAAGAAACTACTAAGGGTTCAGTAAAAATTATTAAAGTTTCTAAAGAAACTGGAAAACCATTAGTAGGAGCTAAGATAGTTGTAAAAAATGAAGCAGGAAAAGTAATCGCTAGTTGGACATCAACTAATGATTATCATGTAATCGAAGATTTACCTAATGGAAAATATACAGTTCAAGAAACAGAAGCTCCTGAAGGTTATATTCTTGATACAACTCCACAAGAATTTACTATCACTGATAATAATAAGAACATAACTTTAAAATTATATAATAAAGCAGCAAGTAAAGTTGTTTCAATCATTAAGATTGATCAAGATACTAAAGAAATAATTGCCGGAGCTGTATTAGTAATTAAAGATTCAACAGGAAAAGAAATAGCTCGTTTTACAACAACTAATTCTGCTTATACAATTGAAAATATTGCTAATGGTACATATACAGTAGAAGAAGTTTCTGCTCCAGAAGGATATGTACTAAGTGATGAAAAAGTAACATTCACAATTGATGATAAGAACAGAACAGCACAAATATCATTTGCTAATAAGAAAGAAATTACTACTATTGTAGATGTTCCAAATACAAATTCAAATGCCTCAGTTATTTTCTATATTGTAGGTGGCTTAATTCTAGCAACAACAGCAGGATTCGTATACTACAATGCAAAAAAAGATCAACAATAAAAAAACAAAAAGAAAAAGAGTCCCCCAGAATATTGTAATAGCACTAGCTAGTATATTCATAATAATAGGAGGATTCTTTCTTTCTTATAACTATATTCAAAGTAAAAAGATAAAAGCATATGACTATATGGCTAATGTCTTTTACGAAGATACTACAAAAGAAAATAAAGAGGATAAAGAAAAAGAAAATAATAATCAACCAGAAACAACAACACAAACAGAAAATACAACAACTGGTTATATTGGTTATCTAGAAATTTCAAAGATCAATTTAAATAAAGGTTTCTATGATATCACTAGTCCAGAAAATGACGTTGAAAAAAATATATATGTATCTCCAACCTCAAGTTATCCGGATAAAGAAAAGGGCAACCTAATAATCGCAGCCCATTCCGGAACCGGTTGGAAAGCATTTTTTAATGAATTATACCAATTAAATACTGGTGATCAAGTTAATGTTTTATACAAAAACAAAAGATATATCTATAAGATTAATAAAATCTATAAACAAGAAAAAACAGGAAAAATTGCAATATATAGGGATTATGAAAAAACAACACTTACATTAGTAACTTGTACAAATAATGACTCTAAAACTCAAACAGTATATATTGCCTATCTAGAAAAACAAGAAGAAATATAAAAGGGGGAAAATATTATGAAACAATTATCACTATTAGATAAACTAAAAGTTGTAGTAGACTTAACAAGTTCAGATAAAACATACATTATAGTGATTTGCTTACTAGCATTCCTAAGTATTTTATTCGCAACTACAAATAGAAAAAATGCCAAGGAAAGTAAAAAAACTTATGGAATTATTTATATAATTTCCTTAATTGCAATCATTATAAAATATCATGCATCATTATCTACTATGTATGATAATATGATGAATAATATTTTCGTTATAATATATTTTCCTAACATCTCAGTTTATCTAGCTGCTATTATCGCAACAAATATTATAATGTGGATTAGTATGTTTAATAAAAATTCTAAATTATTTACAAAAATAGTTAATAGCGTAGCTTTCTTTGCGATGCATTATCTCCTAATATTACTATTAAGTATTATTACTGCAAATAATCTAGATGTCTTTAATCAAACATCATTATATAGTAATAGTGAAGTTCATTCACTAATTGAATTAAGTAGTAATATATTTGTAATTTGGATAATTTATTTAGTAGTATACAAATTATTAAGATCATATTTTGACAAGAAAAAGGTAAAACATCAAGAAGTATTACAACCCGTAGTTGAAGTAGAAGCACCTAAAAAAGAGGTAAGACTTCCATATTACGTCAATGTATTAGAATCTCCTTATGTTGTAAAAAGAGAACCTGTCAAAACAAAAGTTATATATCAGACACCAACAAATGCTAATACAGCAATATATGACCAAATGTTAACTATTGATGATTATAAAAAAGTTCTTTCAATGTTACAAAAAGAACAAGAAACAAAATCTCAATACTCCAATAATACTAAAACTGAAGAAAAAAGAATAGAAGAAGATAATGAAAAAAAATTATCAGAATTAATGGAACTATATAGAAGTGTTTAAAAGCAAATCATATTTTGCTTTTTTTTATGAAAATAAAAATATTTAGTTTTATTATTGTGTTTTACTGGCCATAAATATCATATTTTAGTATAATTATAATTGAGGTAAGTATTATGAATATAGAGAATTTAAATAATAAACAACAAGAAGCGGTTTTAAAAACCGAAGGCCCACTTTTAGTTCTAGCGGGAGCAGGAAGTGGTAAAACTAAGGTTTTAACAACCAGAATAGCGTATTTAATTGAGGAAAAACATGTCGATCCATATAATATCTTAGCTATAACCTTTACTAATAAAGCAGCTAAAGAAATGAAAGATAGAACATATAACCTTATAGGAGAACAGGCCAGTAGTTTACAAATATCCACCTTCCACAGTTTTGGTTTAAAAATAGTAAGAGAAAATTGTGAACTTTTAGGGTATGATCATAACTTTGTTATTATGGATAGTGATGATTCCCTAACCGTAGTTAAAAAAATATTAAAAGATATAAATAAAGATCCTAAAATATATAACCCTAAGGCTATAAGAAATAAAATAAGTAGTTGTAAAAATGAATTAATGTCACCAGAGTCATATGAAAAGTTTGTAGCAAGTGATTATGAAAAAGTTATTTTAGAAGTATATCAAAAATACGTAAAAAAACTAAAAAATAATAATTCTATAGATTTTGATGATTTATTGATGTTACCAATCAAACTATTTAAAGAAAATCCTTTAGTATTAGAAAAATATCAGAATAGATTTAAATATATTTTAATAGATGAGTACCAGGATACAAATGAGGCTCAATATATCTTAACAAAGATGATAAGCGCCAAATATAAAAATATATGTGTAGTTGGCGATATCGATCAGGCTATTTATGGGTGGCGAGGTGCTAACTACAAAAATATTTTAAACTTTGAAAAGGATTATAAAGATTGCAGCACCATCCTACTAGAAGAAAATTATCGTTCTACAAAAACAATATTAGACGCTGCCAATGACGTAATAAAAAATAATAAAAATAGAAAAGACAAAAAACTATGGTCAAATAATGGTGATGGAGAAAAAATAGAATATTTTAGAGCCTTCAATGAAAGAGATGAAGGACAATACGCTATAAGAAAAATAAAAGAATTACACAATAGAGGTGTTAATTATCAGGATATAGCAATCCTTTATCGTACTAATGCTCAATCAAGAACATTAGAAGAGGAAATGTTAAAGGAAAATCTTCCATACCGAGTTGTAGGAAGTTTTTACTTCTATAGTAGAAAAGAAATTAAGGACTTAATAGCGTATTTGCGCTTAATTCATAATAGTAAAGATAACATCAGTCTTTTACGAGTAATAAATACTCCCAAAAGAGGAATAGGACTTAAAACTATAGAAAATTTAACTAAAAAAGCCGACTTAGAAAACAAAAGTATCTATGAGGTAATCGATAGTGGTAAAGAATTACAGTTTAAAGAATTAATAGAAAATTTAAAAAAAGTGGCTGAGGAGTTGACCTTAACCCAATTAATTGATAAAGTATTAGACGCTAGTGGTATGAAGCAAGAGTTAGAAAGTGAAAAATCTCTTGAAGCCGAAATCAGACTAGAAAACTTAGAAGAATTTAAATCAATTACAAAATCTTTTGAGGAAAGAGAAGGACTTATATCACTTGAAGATTTTTTATTAGAAATTAGTTTAATTAGTGATGTTGAAGAATATAAAGACGATGCTAATAAAATAAATCTTATGACAATTCACTCTGTAAAGGGATTAGAATTTGATTATGTCTTCGTTGTTGGATTAGAAGAAGGAATATTCCCGCATATGAATTCACTAATGGAAAATAGTGAATTAGAAGAAGAACGAAGACTATGCTACGTTGCTATTACCAGAGCTAAGAAAAAATTATATTTAGTAAATGCCAGAAGAAGAACACTCTTTGGTAGAGAACAAGTCAATCCACCAAGTAGGTTTATTGGTGAAATTAATAATAATCTTATTCACTCTAATGTTAGCGAAGAAAATAAAACTATTCCAAAGATAGATACAGAGGAAATGTTTAGAAAAGAAGATGTTGACTATCAGGTAGGTGACTACGTTTATCATGAATCATTTGGTACTGGAAGAGTAGTTGAGGTAACATCAACACTAGTAAGTGTTGCTTTTAAACATCCATATGGAATAAAAAAATTAATGAAGAATCACAAAAAATTATCAAAAGTATAAGGAGAAAACATGAAAAAAAATATTACATTAGTTATAATGGCTGCAGGTATGGGAAGCCGTTTTGGAGGATTAAAACAAATTGAACCAATGGGGCCAAGTAACGAATTTATAATAGACTATTCAATATATGACGCTATTAAAGCAGGATTTAATAAAGTTGTGTTCATAATAAAAGAAGAGAATTTTACTGTATTTAAAGAAACAATTGGTAAAAGAGTAGAACCACATATAAATGTTGAATATGTGTTCCAAAAAAATGACAATATTCCTGATGAATACCAAGAAATTAAAAATAGAGAAAAACCACTTGGTACAGCTCAAGCAATACTTTGCTGTAAAGAAAAAGTGCATGAACCATTCGCAATTATTAATGCAGATGATTTCTATGGACGAGATGCTTATTTTAAAGCAAGCGAATTTTTATTAAACGTAGAAAAAACAGATAAAGAAAATTATGGCATGATTGGATATATTGTTAAAAATACTATGTCATCTATTGGTTCTGTTAAAAGAGGAATATGTGAAGTAGAAAATGGATATTTGAAAAAACTTACTGAAAGTAAAGTTGAAAGAAAAGATGGCATCATAGTTGCCCAACCTCTATCTGGAAAAACTCCATTTACAGTATCAGATGATACAACAGTATCTATGAATATGTTACTATTTACTCCAAGTATCTTTTCTTACATTGAAAAAAAACTACCTAAATTTTTAGAAGAAAACAAAGATAATGCAGCATCAGCTGAATTCTTAATACCAGACGTATTATTTGAAGCAATAGAAGATGAGGTTGCTAATGTCAAAGTAATAGGAACAACCGCAACATGGCATGGAGTAACATATAAAGAAGATTTAAATGAAGTAAAAGATGCTATTAATAAGTTAGTAGAGAATGGAGAATATAATAAAACATTATGGTCATAACAGATTAATACTATTTGAATAATATCAAAAAAATAGTATAATATAATAAGAGGTGAAATATGATTCAAGAAAAATATCCTAAAGTTTTTACATGGTTATTCATAGGTTTAATAATTACATTCTTAACTGGATACAGTTTATCACTTTATCCATATGCTGCATTAAGACTTAATAGTGGTGGTACATATATAATACTTGCCATTATTGAAATAGCAATAGCTATATTCTTTTCAACAAGACTACATAAAATGAGTAAATTAACAGCTATAATTTGTTACATAATATATTCATTCTTAACAGGAATAACATTTGGTGTAATATTCCTAGCCTTTAAACTATCAAGTATTATGAGTATTTTCTTAATAACATCCATAGTTTTCTTGGCCTTTGCAGTAATTGGAATGACTACAAAAAAAGATCTTTCAAAAATGTCAATGTGGCTTTTGATGAGTCTACTTGCTATTTTAGTAGCTGGAATAGTAAACATATTCGTAAAATCATCAATGCTTGACTTAATAATTACTATAATATCTACTATCGTCTTTATAGCGTATATCATATATGATATGAAAAATGCAGAATACATTATAAGAGAAGTAGGAGAGGATAAAGGAGCTATTTATGGAGCCTTTCAACTATACCTAGACTTTATAAACCTATTTATAAATTTATTAAAACTATTAGGAAAAGCAAATGATAATTAGAGCTAACAAAAGTTAGTTCTTTTTTTGTAAACAAAAAACTCGCCCTAAGCGAGATAATTAATTATTAATTTTTATGACTATTTACAAATTTTGTAAACTCCATTTCATGATATGGTAAAGCTTTTTCTTTATTGTTAACCATAAGATTAATTACTCTACCATTACCTAGTTTAATGGTTATTTCTTTTGAAACCAAACTAATTAAATTTGCTCTTTTAATTTTTAAACTCTTTATTTCCTCATTCTTGAAAAAATAAAATTTATTAGGAACAGGTACTAATTTATCAGGACGTAGAGCAAATAAGACACTTCCATCACCAGTTACAAGTGGGATTAAACCAATTCCTTCATTAGTACCATTTATTAAATAAGCACTACATTGATTTTCCTGTGCTGCTTGCATTCCGGCAACCATTCCTCCCACAGCGCCACCAAGTAAAGAAGCTTTAGTAGGGGCTTTAACATATCCTATAAAATATGAATTTTGATTTCCGTTCATTCCAAAAGATTCAAATAAACTTTTAACCTTATCAATAGTATTAAATTCGTTCATATACATATCCTCCATAAAAAAGTATATCATAAGTATATAAATTAAAGTAGTTTTTTTCAAAATATAGACTTTATAAAATAAATCTAGTACAATAAAAAAGGTGATAATAATGGACATAAAAAAAAGAGTAGAAGAATTAACTAATATTTTAAATGATGCAAATTATAAGTATTACGTTTTAGATGAACCGACAATAACAGATCAAGAATATGATAAGTATTTACGTGAGTTAGAAGAGCTTGAACAAAAATATAAAGAGTTTGCAAGAGATGATTCTCCTACAAAAAGAGTAGGAGGAGAAGTCCTAGATTCTTTTAAAAAAGTTACTCATAAAATACCAATGATGTCTTTAAGCGATGTTTTTAGTGAAAGCGAAGTTGTAAATTTTGATGAGAGAATAAAAAAAGAAGGCATTAGACCTCAATATGTCTGTGAATTAAAAATAGACGGTTTATCAGTTTCCCTACTATATGAACATGGTAAGTTAGTAAGAGCTGCAACTAGAGGTGATGGTGTTGTTGGTGAGGATATTACCCATAATGTTAAAACCATAAAATCAGTTCCCCTAACTCTAAATGAAGATATAGATATAGAAGTTCGTGGCGAAATTTACATGAGTAAAAAGTCTCTAGAAAAAGTAAACTTAGAAAGAATAAAAAATGGTGAAAAGCCCCTCCAAAATGCTAGAAATGGAGCGGCTGGTTCCATTAGACAATTAGACAGTAAAGTAGCGGCAAAAAGAGGATTAGACGTTTGGATATACCATCTTCCTAATCCACTAGATTATGGAATACATACACATTATGAAGCCCTAGAATTTATGAAAAAACTGGGTTTTAAAACTAATCCAAATAATAGGTTAGTAAATAATATAAATGAAGTATTAGAATTTATTTCAGAAAAAAACGCAGAACGAAAGAGTCTTCCATATGACATTGATGGCATTGTCATTAAAGTTAACAACATTGATCAACAACAAGAACTAGGCTTTACAGCTAAATATCCAAAATGGGCAACTGCCTATAAGTTTCCAGCTGAAGAAGTATTAACAAGATTAAATGATATAATTTTTACAGTCGGAAGAACAGGTCAAATTACTCCCAATGCAGTTTTAGATCCAGTTATAGTAATGGGATCTACTATTGCTAGGGCAACCCTTCATAACGAAAATTATATAAAAGAAAAAGATTTAAGAATCGGAGATATAGTTTCCATTAGAAAAGCAGGAGATGTTATACCTGAAGTTGTAGAAGTAAAAAAGGAAAGAAGAACAGGGAATGAAAAGAATTTTGAAATGATTCATAATTGTCCTATTTGTGGAACAACTCTTGTAAAAAAAGAAGGACAGGTTGATTATTTCTGTCTAAATGAACATTGCCCTACAAGAAAAATAGAATCCTTAATTCATTTTGCTGAAAGAGATGCTATGAATATAGATGGATTAGGTGAAAAGATAATGGAAGACTTTTTCAACTTTTCATTTATTAGGACAATACCAGATATTTATCTTTTACAAACACATCGTGAGGACTTAACTAGATTAGAAGGATATGGCGAAAAATCTGTAACTAAATTACTTGAAGCAATAGAAAAAAGCAAAAGTAATTCTCTTGAAAAACTTCTCTTTGGACTTGGAATTCCTCATGTAGGAAGTAAAACAGCAAAGATAATCGCATCACACTACCATAATATTGATAATATAATGAAAGCAACTCTAGAAGATTTAAGTAGTATTAATGATATTGGCGAAATAATAGCGAAAAGTATCGTTGATTATTTCCAAAAAGAAGATAATAAAATTATAATTGAAAGATTAAAACAATATGGAATAAATATGAATTATCTTGGTCAAAAAATCATCAAAGATGAAACATTTTATGGTAAAACATTTGTCCTAACAGGAACTATGACAGAATATAAAAGAGATGAAGCTAAAAATCTAATTGAAAATTATGGTGGTAAAACAAGTAGTTCTGTTTCTAAAAAGACTGATGTTGTAATAGCCGGTGCCGAGCCAGGAAGTAAATATGATAAGGCTGTAGAATTAGGTATTACGATCTGGTCAGAAGAAGATTTTAAGAAAAATATTGAAGAGAGCAAAAGAAATAATTAATTGCTCTTTTTTTGACAAAAAAATTGTTTTTTACATTGAATTATTTTCAAATTAAGTTATAATAGTAAGCATATCTTGAAACTGGGGGAGATACCTTATGAACAAAATAAATGTATTTCTAACAAATGACATAATCTTATTTCCAAATTCTGAAGTAAGATTTGAAACTGATAATTTTGATGATAAAGAGATATTTTCTCTTCTTGAGGAAAATGGTTCTAAAGAGTTACTCCTAGTAAACCCATATAATACAACTACAGAATTTCCTGATATAACAGAACTTCCCCGAATAGCAACTCTTGCAGAAATAAAAATGAAAATAGATGTTCCAAATGGTAAAACAAGAATAACCCTATTTGGTGTAAAAAGAGTAGAAGTAACTGAATATTTTAATGACAATACCCTTTATTTTGCTAATTATAAAGAAATAAACTCTGAAGTAAATGAGGAAGATGACGTTAATTATAAGAATCTCCTTATTAAGTCTTTAGAAAGATATATTAATAAAGTTCCCTATGTTTCCAATTCAATCATGGGTCAACTTAATCTAATAGATACAGTGGAAGATTTAACAGATATCATTGCTGCTTTTCTTCCTTTAAATAATGAAAAAAAGAAAAAATATATTCTAGAACTAAATCCAATAAAACGAGTTCGTATGCTGATAGAAGATATGAATGAGGATATTAAATTTATTGAATTGGAAGAAAAAATAGAAGAAAAAGTCGGCAAAGAATTAGAAAAAAGTCAAAAAGAGTATTATCTCCGTGAAAAAATGAATGTTATTCAACAAGAATTAGGCGATTTTAATAGTAAGGAAAATGAAATAGCAGAAATTAATAAAAAATACTCTAAATTGAATTGCAGTAGACAAGTAAAAAATCGTATCAAAAGGGAATTGAAACGTTATGAATCAACTTCAGCTGCCTCTCCAGAATCAGGCATAATTAGAGATTATCTTGATTGGCTATTAAATATCCCTTGGAATAAATTTACAAAAGATGAAAATGATTTAAGAAAAGTAGAAGCAAGCCTAAACTCAACACACTTTGGATTAGAAAAAGTAAAAGATAGGATAATAGAATATTTAGCTGTAAAACAAAATACTAATAATCTACGTAGTCCTATAATTTGTCTTGTAGGTCCCCCAGGAGTAGGAAAAACAAGTCTAGCTCTTTCTATTGCGACTGCTTTAAAGAAAAAATCAACCAAAATATCAGTTGGTGGAATAAATGATGAGGCCGAAATAGTAGGACATAGAAGAACTTATGTAGGAGCCTTACCTGGAAGAATTATTCAGGGAATGCGTAAGGCAGGCAGTTCTAACCCTGTATTTATCATCGACGAAATTGACAAATTAAGAAAAGATATTAAGGGAGACCCTGCTAGTAGTCTACTAGAGGTATTAGATCCTGAACAAAATAATAAATTTTCAGATCACTATATAGAAGAAGATTATGATTTATCACAAGTTATGTTTATTTTAACAGCCAACTATATAGAACAAATACCTTATGAATTACAAGATAGATTAGAAATAATTGAAGTACCTAGTTATACAGAACAAGAAAAGCAATCTATTGCTAAAGATTACTTAATACCAAAACAACTACATGAACACGGTCTAACAGAAATTGAGGTTCAGTTCACTGATGATGCTATCATAAAAATAATTAATAATTATACAAAAGAAGCCGGAGTACGTGAATTAGAGAGATTAATTGCTACTATTTTAAGAAAAATAGTTAGAAAAATTTTAACTGACAAAACCATAGCGGCATACGTAATTGATGAGAAACAAGTAGAAACATTACTTGGAAAAGGTAAGTATGAATATGAACATATCGATAACGAAAAAAGAATAGGTGTCGTAAATGGTATGGCCTATACTGTATTTGGCGGTGACATATTACCAATAGAAGCAACATATTATAGCGGTGAAGGTAAATTATTATTAACTGGATCACTAGGAAAAGTAATGCAAGAATCTGCTCAGATTGCTTTAAGTTATGTAGAATCACATGCTAAAGATTTTAATATAGATGAAGAACTAATGAAAAAAATTAATATTCATATTCATGTCCCAGATGGTGCTATAAAAAAAGACGGTCCAAGTGCTGGAGTAGCTCTTGTGACAACCTTAGTAAGTTTATTATCCAAGAAAGCAGTTCCAAGTGATATATCCATGACTGGGGAAATAACCCTAAGAGGTAAAATTCTTCCAATTGGTGGACTTAGAGAAAAAGTAATTGGATCAAAACGAGCAGGTATTAAAAAAATATTTGTACCTCAAAAAAATAAAAGTGACATCGATGAGTTGGCGGAAGAATTAAAGGAAGGACTACAATTTATATATGTTGATGAATATTTTGACATATATAATATGGTGTTTAAAAATGATAGAAAATAGTTTAGAAGGCTTTATAGCAGTTAGAGATATATTATTATTAGCACCAGCAGAAGAAATAGTCACAATGTTTAATACAGAAGAATTACAAGATTATCTCCTAGAAAATATAAATTTATTGCTTAACTTTGATTCCCGTTGTCTTTTTTTAAAAAAAGATATGTATGAAAAACTACTCTTAATAGTTAACAACGGACGCTTTAAAACCGAAAAAGTTAATAGACTTACCCAAATTAATTATGCTATTATTAAAATAAATACAGAAAAATGCCATAATAATTCCATAGAAGAAATGAATAGTTATATACTCCAACAGTGTAAATTAAGATTAGGAAAAAGACTAACTCTAGAATACATGTATGACTATAAGTCATTAAAAGAAACATTATTAGAACTAATGGAATATGACGCTGACTTACTAAATTCACTAAAAAACAGATCCCTTTTTATTAATGAAAACAACATCTTTAAAATACTTTCATCAACTGCTTATATGGTAACAAACTTCAAAGAAAATCTAGAAAATGACAATATCTTAAGTTTTATAAGAGAAGAGACAACTACCATTACAAATGTATTAGCAATAGCCAAGAAAACAAAAATGCTAACAAAAGAATTATATAAGTCTGGAATAGAAATTACTGACTATATAAATAAAGAAATAAAAGTACCAAAAATCAAACAATTATAATAGTATTTTGAACTAATTTAGTTCTTTTTTTTTGCCTTGATCCATAATATTAAGTGATGAGAGGAGATTTATATGAAAAAGAAAGTATCTTTTACTAAAGATTTGGAATTTCCAACAATGATAGGAGAAATAACAGAAATTACCTTAGAAGATAACTTAAAATTTATTGATTCAAACAATATAGAAGGTAGCTTTTTTATTAGTGGAAAATATAAAATGACAGAAGCCAGCAGATTAGAAGAAGACTTTTCCTTTAATTTACCAGTAGAAATATCCATATTAGAAAAATGTGAATTAGATACATGTAAACTATCAATAGAAAACTTTAACTATGAAATTATTGACGACGATATTTTAAGAAGTAATATAGATGTATTAATAGAGGGAAGAGAACTAATTGAAGAAAAAGAGCCAGTAATTGCTGAAGACAGAGAAGAAAAAATTGAACAAGAAGAACAAGAAGTTAAGTCAATAGATACAAAAGAAGAATGTGATGATAAGGAAAGAGAATGCGATGGCGACAGTAAAGACGAAAAGGAGAAAGAAATACCTATGAAACCAGCAAGTATAGAAAAAGAAAATATAGAAATAGATGCTAAAATAGAACCAGCAGAGCCAACTATGGCCGATATTTCAACTGTTACTGATACAAGCAAAGAACTAGAACACTATATGAAAAAAATAGATGAAATAAAAATAACTTCTAAAGAAGAAACTAAAACAACCAATACAACCAATACAACCAATACTAATTCATTATTTTCTAATTTAACAGATGAGGCTGATAGCTTTTCAACATATTCTATTTACATTTTAAGAGAAGGGGATACCTTAGAAAAAGTAATGGAAAAATATAACATAACAAAAGAAAAATTACAAGAATATAACGATCTTGGAACAATAACATTAAACTCTAAGATAATTATTCCTAATAGTATTAATGAATAATTTATCCAGTATTATAGATAAATATGACCTTAAAGTAAGTAAATATTCCTATAAAAATAAGGCAATAATTCTAGATACCGAAAAGGGAAATTTTGTATTAAAGAAGAGAAAAAGAAATGATAAAAAAGAATTATATGATTATCTTTTATCTAGAAATTTTTCTTTCTTTTTGTATCCGGAAAACAATTTTAATGATGATTATGAAATATATGCCTATATTGATGAAATATCAACTATAAAGGAAGAAAAAGCTATTCACTTAATATACATTTTAGCAGAATTGGAAAATCGTACCACCTCATACAAGGAATATACTTTAGATGAAATTAAAGAAATATATGAAGAAAAAGGTAAACAAATAGATATGTTATTTGAATATTATAACAATTTAGAAGAAGTATTTTCATCAAGCGTTTATCCATCTCCTTATGAACTTCTTCTATTAAATAATGTTTCTAAAATATATAATACTCTAAATTATAGTAAAGAGTTATTGGAAGAGTGGTATAAACATATTAGTAATACTAGAAAAAGAAGAATTGTCCTTTCACACAATCATTTATCTTTAGATCATTTTCTAGATTGTAAAGACGCTAAAGTAATAAACTTTGATTATGCTTCATATAAAAGCCCTATATATGATTTTGCATACTTTTATAAAAATCATTATCATGAATTAGATATGTTATCACTTTTTACAACATATCAAAGAAAGTACCTTTATACAGATGATGAACTATTATTGTTCTTTATAGAAATAATAATCCCACCTAAAATAAATTTAAAAAAAAATACTTATGAAAATACACTACTTATTCATAAGTTAATAACGTATATAGATTCAACGAGAGATTTTATACTAAAAAAGCAAAAGAAACAACAAGAAGAACACTAGAAGGAATTCTGCTAGTAAAATAATGGCGTTTATTCTAGTGGTTATGAATACTAATATTAGAGCCTGATAAAAAACAATTACTGCTAAACAAAAGATAAAACCTAAGTAGAATAGTGACATTCTTCTTTTTTGTTTGCAAGAACTACATCTACAGTAGAATGGATGTTTACCGTTTCTCCTCATTATTAATCACCTATAATAATTTATGTAAAAATTTAAATATATGTGCTATAATAAAGAATATAAAGATAGGAAGAATTTGATTGGCATTAATCAAATGTGAGGATGTAATATGAATAAGAAAGCTTTTACTCTTGTAGAATTACTAGTTACTATTGTAATTATTGGTCTTATTGCTTTAATGGGCTTCCCATCTCTTCAACGAATGCTAAATGACAACGCTACTAAAGAAATAGAAATTTATGGTAGATCTATGATAAGTGCAGCTAAAATGTATATGCAAAAAGAAGGAAGAGACATAAATGAAAATGCAAACTCTAAATTAGAACTTGAGGGAAATGGTTATATGATAGGTCTTAAAACTTTAATAGACCAAGACTATATAGAAACATTTAAACCATCAAAAAAGAATATACAATGTGATTTAGATAATGCTAGTGTTAGAGTAAGAAAAGAAACACAAAATACACTAAAATATGATTACAAATTAAAATGTACTTACAAAGATAAAGTTTATCGTAAATCATATGATGATACAACACCAAACATTACCAAAAAAGAAGATCTTGCATTAGAAAATGTAATGAGTAATAATACAAAAGGAAATTATCACAGTTCAGAATATAGAACAAAGGTTACAAAAATTATTACAAAAAATGTCATATCTATACCAGCAAATATAGTTGGAAAATGGGATGTTTCACAGGCAAATGATGGCTCAGTAATTGCTTATGCCGAAAATGATGGGAATGGTGGTTATATTATTACCATTTGTAGTGATGGAAAGACTTATTTAAATGGTAATTATGATTATTTATTTTTCAATTTTTCAGCATTAGTTGATATTGACTTAAGTAATTTTAACACCAATAAAGTTATAAGTATGAAGGCTATGTTTGGAAATTGTAATAATTTACAAAAGATTAATTTAAGTAGTTTTGATACATCACAAGTTACTAGTATGTCCAATATGTTTTTAAATTGTAAAAACTTAGAAAGCTTAGATTTAAGCAACTTTAACACATCACATGTTACTGATATGTCCAATATGTTTTCAAATTGTAATAAAATACTAACTCTTGACTTGAGCAGTTTTGATACATCAAATACTAAGAATTTATCAAGTATGTTTAGCAGTTGTAAGAAATTAACAACAGTAAATCTAAGCAGTTTCAATACGTCTAAAGTAACGCAAATGACAGCTATGTTTTATTATTGTAATAGCTTAGTAAATCTAGATTTAAGTAATTTTAATACATCACAAGTTACTAGTATGTCCAATATGTTTAATGGTTGCAACAAGTTATCGAATTTAGACTTAAGTAATTTTAATACAAGTAAAGTAATTATGATGGAAAATTTGCTCTATGACTGCTATAATCTTGAGAATATTAATTTAGGTAGCTTTGATACAACTAACGTCATTAATATGTCTAGTATGTTTAATAACTGTAAAAGATTAACATCATTAGATATAAGTAATTTTAAAACCTCTAATGTTCGATACATGGACTATATGTTTGCTCATTGTAATAAAATATCAACTCTGGATTTAAGTAATTTCGATACATCTAATGTAACAACTATGGCCGGTATGTTTTACGGGTGCAAGGGGTTAACAAACTTAAATATAAGTAATTTTAAGACACAAAAGGTAACTGATATGAATCGTATGTTTTGTGGATGTGCTTTAACTAGTATTGATCTAAGCAACTTTAATACCAGCGCTGTTAAAGATATGGGTGAGATGTTTGCAGGCAGCTCCTTTATTCAATTGAATTTGAATAATTTTAATACATCACAAGTTACTAATATGTCACAAATGTTTAACAGGTGTAGCAAGTTAACTACACTTGACCTAAGTAACTTTGATACCAGAAAAGTAACTATGATGACAGATATGTTTAGTTTTTGCCGAAGTTTAATAAGTTTAAATTTAAGTAATTTTGATACATCACAAGTTATTAATATGGCAAATATGTTTGAGTGGTGCGATAAGTTAACAAATTTAGATTTAGGTTCATTTAATACAAGTATATTGGCAAATACATCTTATATGTTCTCTAGATGTACTAGCCTAAGAACTATAAATTTGAGTAAAGCTGTATTTACAAAGGTAACAAATAGCAGTGACATGTTCGATGGTACAAGTAACCTTACAGTTAAAGTTAAAGACGAGGCTGCCAAAACATTTTTAACAAGTAAATTAGGAAGTCATGGAACAGCTGTAATAGCCTAAGAGTCATTTGACTCTTTTTTTGTTTTCTTAATATTTTAAATAATCTATAAAATACATGCTATAATATAAATATAAAAAGAATTTGATTTATTTTATTAAATAGGAGATGTGAATATGAATAAAAAAGCTTTTACTCTTGTAGAATTATTAGTTACCATTATAATCATTGGTCTTATTGCTCTAATGGGATTTCCATCTCTTCAGCGAATGTTAAATGATAATACCACTAAAGAAATAGAGACTTATGGAAAATCTATGATAGGTGCAGCTAAGATGTATATGCAAAAAGAAGGCCGTGATATAAGTGAAGATAATTCTGCTACAGCATCCCTTGAAGGAGATGGATATATTATTAAACTGAATACCTTAATAAGTGAAAACTATATAGAAGAGTTTAAACCTTCTAAAAATATAAAGTGTAATATGGAAAATGCCGAAGTAAGAGTAAAAAAAGATACTAAAAACACTTTAAAATACGATTACAAGCTAACCTGTACTTATAAAGATAAAACCTATCAAAAAGACTATGATAAAGAAATAATCAAAAAATAATACTATCTATAATAAGTTTAAAAATTTAAACTTTTTTTCTTGTATAAAATCATCAAAAACGCCCTCTATATAATTAGAAAGAGGAGATAAAATTGACAAAATACTATATTTTTGCTATAATATGTAACTGTCCCGTGATTAAGAGGTGTTATTTATGATGTTTTATAATGAAGACCAAGCAATCAAGGTTTGTATCAGTAATCCAGTAATGATTTTTGAATTAATCAAAGAGGGTTATACAGAAGTAGTAGATAAAATTTTAACTACTAATAAAGAGTTAATTAATACTATAGATGAAAATGGAAATAGTGTTATGATGAGATTACTTAATAAAAAAGATTACAGCATCGTTTTAAAGCATAGTAAAAATAAGTATTGGGACGTAAATCATCAAAACAAAGATAAAAATACATTTGCCCATTTTCTTGTAATGCATAATTATGTAGATATAGCTAAAATATTAGAAATATTATTAAAAAACAAAACATTTATTCCAAACCTAAAAAATAATAAAGGTGAGACTATATTAGATAAAGCAATTGCGGCTGATCAATTATTTACAATAACCAAAATACTAGGAGATAAAAGATTTGATAATATTGATATAATTTCATTTAAATATTTATATAATAAATACATTAAAAACTCATACTATGGAAAATACTCTAAATTAAACAATTTAGAAGTTATAATAAATAGTTTGGAACACAAACAAAAATTACAACCAAAAATGCAAGAATTATTAGAAAAAATCACTACTAATATGGATACTATAAAAAAAGATTTATTAACTAATAAACTAAATAATATTGATATAATTATAAATTCATTAACATAAATAAGTTTAGCAAATTAAACTTATTTTTTCTTTTGAAACAAAACATAATGTGATATAGTTAATAAAGAAGGAGTGATATTGTGAAGAAGAGTATATTTTTATCAATGGCATTAATTTTATTATTAGTTACAGGTTGTATGAATAAGACAAAAACATTAGTATGTACTAAAGATATTGGTACTTCATCAATTGACATGACTCAAAGCATCAATATTAAATTTATTGATGATAAAGTTGAAGATATGACTACAACAATAAATGTTAACCTACCAGATAATTATAAATCATATATTAATACATTTAAAACAACTCTAGAAAAAGAATATAAGAGTAAATATGGTAGTTACAAGAATGTAAAATTAAATACAAAAGTAAAAAATGATAATGAAATAGATGTTACAATGTATTTTGATTACAAGAAAATGTCATCATCAGAGAAAAAAGCTTTAAATCTATCAGGTAGTGAAAAGTATTCAGTAAATAAAAAGACATTAGAAGATCAGGGTTTCTCTTGTAAATAAAAATATCTGAAAAAGTCTCATAGACTTTTTTTTCTTTTACTAGTATAATAACTAAAGAAATGGAGTGATAGTATGAATTTACCTAACTATAAAGAAGCAAGAAATAGATTGAAGAATTATCATACTGTGAAGTATGACATAGAAAAGTCAATTATTAACAAATATAGTGGAAAAACATATTTTTTAAAAACATATGGTTGTCAAATGAATGAACATGATAGTGAAAACATAAGGGCTATGCTTGAAGAACTTGGTTTTAAGGCAGTAGAAGATTATACACAAGCAGATTTAATAATGTTAAATACATGTTCAATTAGAGAAAATGCCCATAATAAAGCCTTTGGTATGCTTGGAAGATGTAAAAATCTTAAAGAAGAAAATCCTAATCTTATAGTAGGAATTTGTGGATGTATGGCCCAAGAGGAAGGAGTAGTAAATGAAATCCTTCATAAATATAAATGGGTTAATTTTGTTATGGGAACTCATAATATGTACCGTCTTCCTTATATTTTAGATCAAGCTATAGAAGAAAATAATCAACAAATAGAAGTCTTCTCTAAAGAAGGAGATTTGGTAGAATCAATTCCTGTAAAAAGAGATAATGGTTTTAAGGCTTGGGTAAATATCATTTATGGTTGTGATAAATTTTGTACTTATTGTATAGTTCCATATACTAGGGGTGGTGAACGAAGCAGAACAAAAGAAGCTATTTTAGAAGAGATTAAGGGTCTAAGTGCAGCAGGATATAAAGAAGTTACTCTTCTAGGACAAAATGTAAATGCTTATGGCAAAGACTTATATGATAACTATGGTTTAGGAGAATTATTAGAAGATGTTGCTAAGTTAAATATTCCACGAATCACTTTCATGACAAGCCATCCATGGGACTTCACAGATAAAATGATAGATGTAATTGCTTCTCACGAAAATATCTTGCCTTATATTCATTTACCACTTCAATCAGGAAGTAATAAAATATTAAAACTTATGGGTAGAAGATATACTAAAGAAAGTTATCTTGAGTTATTTGATAAAATGAAAAAGAAGATTCCGAATGTTAGTATTTCTACTGATATCATTGTAGGTTTTCCTGGTGAAGATGAAAAAGACTTTGAAGAAACTTTAGAGGTAGTAAATTATTGTAAATACGATAATGCCTTCACATTTATTTATTCCCCAAGAGAAAATACCCCAGCAGCAAAATTAAAAGATAATGTCACACTAGAAGAAAAGGAAAAACGCTTATATAAGTTAAATGATACAGTAAATAAATACTTCCTAGAAAACAATAAAAAAATGATTGGAAAAATAGAAGAAGTTTTAGTAGAGGGAATATCTGAAAAGAAAAAAGATAACTACTACGGTTATACTAGAAATCATAAATTAATTAACTTTACAGGTGACAATATAAAAGCAGGAGACATTGTAAATGTCGAAGTAACAGATGCTAAAACATGGAGCTTAGATGGAAAATTATCTAAATAGTAATACTATAAAAGCTTTAGAAGAACTTATCAATTACATTAAAGAAAGTAAAGATTATAAAGAATGTCTAAAATTAAAAAAAGTAATATCAGAGGATAAAGAACTAACCAAAGTAATAAATGAAGTAAGAGTTTCTCAAAAAAAATATGTTCGCTCAAATTTTAAAGAAGAAGAAAAAAAACTAATGGATGAAAAATTAAATCTCCTAAATACAAATAAAACATATACTTTGTACTTATATTACTTAAATAATGTTAACAATATGATTGAACTTATAAAAGATGAGTTGAACGACTACTTTTATAAAGTTACAAATATTCTCTAATTAAATAGTAAAAAAATCCTTTTCATTGCATAAACTACAATGAGGAGGGATATGGTGGCAAGTTATAAGGAAATTGTTACAAAGACGGTTATTGGTAAAGGAAAGAAGACATTTACTGATACAAGACGTAAAAAAATAGAAAACAATCCATCTACTATTCTTGGGTGCTGGGTTATAAATCACAATTTTGAAGGAGTTAAAAATAGGGACAGCGTAACTATCAATGGAAGTTATGATGTCAATGTTTGGTATTCATATGATAATGATACTAAAACAGATGTCTTAAAAGAAACAGTTCCATATACAGAAACAGTACATATAAAAAATAACAGTAATGTCACAAACCAAGAGGCTATCATTCGTAGTCTAAAACAGCCAAATTGTATTAAAGTAGATATAGATGGCAACGATATAGTATATACTATTGAAAAAGAATTAGGTATTGAGCTAGTTGGAGATGAGAAAGTAAAAATAGCTATAGATGAAAATGAAGATCCTTGGGATGAAATTATAGATGACGTTAATGACAAACAAATAGATAATGAAGTAGATGAAAACTTTATCAAAGAAGATGAATCTATCTAACTTTTAATAGGAGGGGAAAACTCTTCTTTTTTAGTGTTATACAAAAATGGTTGACAGAGTTAAAAAAATAGTATATATTAATATCATTGAAAGAAAGGAAGGAATTATTATGGCAGTTAAAATACGTTTAACAAGAATGGGAGCAAAGAAGCGTCCATCATACAGAATAGTAGCAACTGATTCACGTCGTCCAAGAGATGGTCAATATATTGAATTAATCGGAACTTATAATCCAGTAGCAGAACCAAAAGCTGTTAACATTAAAGAAGAAGTAGCTATGAAATGGTTAAGAAATGGAGCTGTTCCTACTGATACAGTTCGTAACTTATTTTCTGAAGCTGGAATCATGAAAAAATTTGCTGAAGAAAAAGATAAGAAAGAAGCTTAGTTAATGAATCTAATAGAATTAACAGAATCAATAATTAAATCAATTGTTAAAGATAAAGAAAGCGTCGCAGTTAAAGAATTTCCAAGCGAAGATGAAAATACAATAGATATAGAAGTCCTTGTATCAGAAGATGATCTTGGAAGAGTAATTGGCAAAAATGGTAAGATTGCGAATGCTATTAGAATGCTGGTTCAAGCAAGCAGTAGTCTAAAAGATAACAAATATGTTAAAATTAATATTGATAAGTTTTAGATTAATCTAAAGCTTTTTCTTTTCCTATTTAGAAAGGAGATTATATGTCAGAACCAAAAGATAAAGCCTATTTAACAAGGTTAATTGAAATAAATGATATCAATGATAAAAGTAATGGAGAAACTTTACCAAATATTTGGGAAATAATAGATCTAATGCAAGAAATGGGAGAAATATTTCAAAGAGAAAGAATTGGCTTAAAATATGAAAATGGCCCTCAGTATGGAACAATATATTATCGTATGAAAGAAGAGATAGATGAATTAATAAAATCTAGTAATGATCTTCTTGAATTACTTGAGTCAAATAAAAGTGTAAACAAAATGTTTAATCTATTATATAGAAAATGTATAAAAGGTGAATTAGCTGTACCAAGTGATGATGAATTAAAATTATTACAAAGAACAACTATCAATGATATGTTTTTGGAGTATTATAAAATTATTAATTCAAAAGATGAAGAAATTTATAATAATATGGAACTTTATAATACTTTGAAGTTAAACACTACAGTAATAAAAAAATACTATGGTGATCAAGTGTTAAATGGACAAATGAATTTATTAGAAAATGGCTATATTATTGCGCCTCCTGTCATCTTAGAAAACACTCTTAGAGCAATAGAGAACGAATATATTAATCAGAAAATAATAGAAAATCCATTAAATAAAGTCAAAATAAAAGTAGGAAAAAAGAAATAATCTTTCCTACTTTTATTTTACGCCTGTTAAATCAAACTCAGGGATAAAACTTTCACTACAAGTATCGCCTTCCTGAATAAAGGCATTTTCTACCCCAATATCACAGGCATAATTAATTAACTTGGAATATTCTTCATCACTAACCTTTTTATTTAACTCATCGATTTCTTTTACCTGTTTAAGTGGAGTGTACTGATTCATAATACTAATAAAAATATTATTTCCATATGTCAGGTGTAGATACTCAATAATTTTTTTAGAATCATCTCCTCTACCAGGTAACATTAGATGTCTCACTATAATACCTTTTTTCATTATTCCATTTTTATCATATACAACATTTCCAACTTGCCTATACATCTCTTCAATCGCATCAATTGCGATATTGAAATAATTAGGAGCTTTGGAATACTTTATTGAATACCAATCATCATAATATTTTAAATCAGGTAAATAAATATCGATTAATCCATCTAAAAGCTTTAAGGAACTTACTTTTTCATAAGAACTAGTATTATAGACAATTGGAATTACTAAACCATTTTCTTTTGCTATCTTAATAGCTTGAGCAATTTGGGGTATAAAATGAGTAGGGGTTACCAAATTAATATTGTGTACACCTAAATTCTGTAATTCTATCATTTTATTTGCTAGTTCAAGAACAGTAATTTCCTTTCCGAAATTTTTAGTTGAAATATTATAATTTTGACAAAATATACACTTTAAATTACAACCAGAAAAAAAGATTGCACCAGAACCATTAACTCCAGAAATAGGTGGTTCTTCAAAGTAATGTGGCGCAATTCTTGCCACTACAATTTTATCACTCATTCCACAAAGACCAACTTGTGCTAAACTACGATTTACTTTGCATTCTCTAGGACATATTGTGCAGGATTCCATTAAGTTTTTCATAACATCACCATGAAGATTATAACATTTTTCTTGTAGAAAACAAAGGAGTGTATTATACTATTAATAGAGAAAATGGAGGACCATATGAAAAAAAGAATTTTAAGTGCCATTGTTATGATAATCATATTTATTCCAATTTTATTGATTGGTGGCAAAGCTTTCGTAGTACTAACAAGCTTACTTGCTGCGATGGGATTATATGAATTATTAAAACTTAGATCAAATGAAAATAAAGTACCATTATTTATGAGGCTATGTTCTTACTTAATGCTTATAATTATTTGTACCAGAAATATTAGTTCCCTAGATTTTAATTATACTCTAGACTATAAAATGATATCATTAATTATCTTTTTATTCCTATTTCCACTTGTATTTTATAATGATAACAAGAAATATAATATTACAGATGCCTTATTTTTAATAGGAAGTGTTTTATTCTTAGGCTTTAGCTTTAATCTATTAATTATAGCAAGAAATTATGATTTATATCGTATTATATATTTACTTCTACTTTCTACCATGACAGATACTTTTGCACTTATTACTGGTAAGTTAGTAGGAAAACATAAACTAGTACCTAAAATATCACCAAATAAAACAATTGAGGGATTACTAGGTGGTGTAATCATGGGAACATTTATTGCCTCATCTTTTTATCACGTATTTATAAATCCTACTATATCCTTAGTAATGATAATTCTTATTACTACAGCTCTAAGTATTGTTGGCCAAATAGGAGACCTAGTATTTTCAATGATAAAAAGATACTATAATAAAAAAGACTTTTCAAACTTAATTCCAGGTCATGGAGGTATACTTGATAGATTTGATAGTATAATATTTATAGCCCTAGCATTTATATTAGTAGCGGATATTTTATAGGAGGACGAAATGACAATTTTAATCAATATTATTATCTTTATTTTAATACTTAGTGTTATAGTAGCTATTCATGAGTTTGGACACTTTATCTTTGCTAAATTAATGGGTGTATATGTTTATGAATACGCTATTGGTATGGGACCTAGAATTTTTAGTTTCAAACCTAAAAAAAGTGAGACAGTATATTCACTTAGAGCAATACCTCTAGGCGGTTTTTGTTCTTTAGCCGGAGAAGATACTGAAAATGATGATGATGAAGAAGTTCCAAAGAACATGCGTTTACAATCAAAAAAACCATGGCAAAGATTTTTAATTATGTTTTTTGGACCTGGATTTAATTTTCTTTTAGCTATCATAATTTTATTTTCCATTGCGCTATTTTGTGGTGGTACAACTTACGATCCAATCATTAATGGTGTGACAAAAAATACACCTGCACATGAGGTTGGCCTTGAAAAGGGCGATAGAATAGTAAAAATTGATAACCATAAAATCAAAACTATTGATGATGTTAGCCTTTATTTAACTGTAGCTGATAAAACAAAAGGTACTACTATCAAAGTAGAAAAAGCAGGAACTGGTAAAGTAGAAGAATATAAAATTAAACCTAAAAAAATAGTTAAGGATAAAAAAACAGGCTATGTTTATGGATTAAGTTTAAAATCAGAAAAGACAAAAGGATTTGTTAATGCTTGCAAATACACATTCGTTAAAACAAATTCCTTATTTAGACAGATGTTTGTCACTATTGAGTCATTATTTACGGGAAAAGTCTCAGTAAATCAACTAAGTGGACCAGTAGGTATTTATTCTATTGTTAGTGAACAAGCAAAAAGTGGTTTTGCTAATTTGATGTATTTAATGGCTTACTTGAGTATCAATGTAGGTTTCTTAAACCTATTACCAATTCCAGCCTTTGATGGTGGACATATCCTATTTATCTTAATAGAACTAATTAGAAGAAAACCTGTAAAACCAGAAGTTGAAAACACTATTCATACAGTTGGATTATGCTTATTAATGCTACTTATGATTTATGTTACTATTAATGATATTTTTCGAATTGTTTAATCTAATTCCCAAAGAATTAGATTTTTTTTGGAAAAACTATTAATCTGCATTATAATATATATAGAAAAGGAGGAACTGTTTATGTATATAGGAGTATTAGTTGAATTATCAAATAAAAACATCGATAAAAAATTCATATATTCAGTTCCTAATGATTTAGAAAAAAATATTAAACTAGGTATTAGAGTAGAAGTACCATTTGGTTATCAACGCCTAGAAGGATTTGTTATTTCTTTTGAAGAAGAACCAGAAATGGAAACAAAGAGTATTATTAGTATCATTGATGAAGATATCATTTTAAATAAAGAACTTTTAAAACTCGGAAAAATAATGCAAGAAGAAACTCTTTCAACACTTATCAGTTGCTACCAAGTGATGTTACCAAAGGCTCTTAAAGCAAGCAGAAAATCATCAGTTTCCAAAAAATATGATATATTCTATGAACTTGTTAAAATACCTGAGAAGACAACAAAAAAACAGGATGAGATAATAGAATTATTTAAGATGCGAAAAATTATTCCTAAAAAAGAACTACAAAAGATATCTGCTAGTAGCTTAAAAACCTTAGAAGCAAATAACGCCCTTCGTGAAATAAAAAAAGAACATTATAGAGTAGCTTTATTAGAAGAAAGAGAAGAAAAAAAACCTCTTACTGTGGACCAAGAAAAAGTAGTAAATGAATTTAGAAATAGTAGTGATAAAGTATACTTACTTCATGGAGTTACTGGTAGTGGAAAAACAGAAGTTTATATGGAACTAATAGAAGATTGCATAAAAGAAAATAAAACATGCATAGTTTTAGTACCTGAAATTAGTTTAACACCTCAAACTATAAGTAGATTTAGCAAAAGATTTGGTTCCCGCATTGCTCTTTTACATAGTGCCTTGTCTGACGGTGAAAGATACGATGAATGGCGCCGAATTAACCGTGGTGAAGTTGATATAGTAATAGGCGCTAGAAGTGCTTTGTTTGCTCCTCTCAAAAATTTGGGTTTAATAGTAATAGATGAACAACACAGTGAATCTTACAAGCAAGATGATTCTAATCCTAGATATGATGCCATTAATATGGCAATTAAAAGAGTAGAATTAAATAAAGGTGCGAAAGTAATTCTTGGTAGCGCCACTCCAACTTTAGATGCCTACGCTAGAGCCTTAAAAAATATATATCATCTTCTAAACTTACCCAAAAGAGTTAATAAGAAACCTTTACCTGAAGTTACATTAGTAGATATGAATCAAGAGTTTAAAAGAAGTGAAGGCCATTTTTCCCTTCTCCTTCTAAATAAGATTAAAGAAAAATTATCTAAAGAAGAACAAGTAATACTTCTTTTAAATAGAAGAGGATATTCGAGTTTTGTCACATGTAAGAACTGTGGCTATACTGTCAAATGTCCACACTGTGACATTACCTTGACTTATCATAAATCAAGTAACAATTTAAGATGCCACTACTGTGGATATGCAACTAACATAACAAATATTTGTCCAGAATGTCATGAAAAATCATTAACAACATTAGGAGTAGGTACCGAAAAAATTGAAGAAGAACTACATACATTAATTCCTGCTGCAAAAATACTTCGCATGGACTTTGATACCACCAGTAAAAAAGGTTCACATGCTAAAATGATAGAAGAATTTAAGGAACATAAATATGATATTTTATTAGGTACTCAAATAGTTGCCAAAGGACTTGATTTTGAAAATGTTACTCTAGTTGGCGTAGTAAATGCAGATACCTCTCTTAACATACCAAACTTTAGAAGTAGTGAACAAACTTTTTCGCTATTAAGTCAAGTAGCAGGCAGAAGTGGTAGAAGTTCTAAAACAGGAGAAGTAATAATTCAAACCTACAATCCAACACATTACGCTATAGAATGTGTAAAACATCATGATTATTTAGATTTCTTTAATAAAGAAATGAATATTAGAAGACACCTAAATTATCCCCCATATTACTATGTAACATATATAAGAGTTAGTGGAAAAGATGACAAAATTTGCTACAAGGAATCCCTAAAAATTGCTCGAATACTACAAAAATACTTAGATAAAACCATTATTTTAGGACCTAGTCCATGTAATGTTTTTAAAATAAATAATACTTTTAGATATGGAATTACTCTAAAGTATAAAAAACAAGATAATCTAAAAGAGATACTAAACCGCATTATTGATGTTTACAAAAGCAATAGGCTTATTGTAATAGATTTAAATTTTAATCCAATAGTATTTGGATAAGGAGGAGAAGTTTTTATGGAAAAGTATAAGAGAATATTATTAAAGGTTAGTGGTGAAAGTCTAGCAGGTGACAACAAAACAGGTATTAACTTTGAGAGAGTATTAGAAATATGCCAAGAAATCAAAGAAGCAAAAGAAAAAACAGAAGTAGAAATTGCCATAGTAGTTGGTGGTGGAAATTTCTGGAGAGGTCGCTGCAATTTACAAATGGATCGTTGTACAGCAGACCATATAGGAATGCTTGCTACCACGATGAATGCCTTAGCACTAGATGATGCTTTTAGACAATTAGGCTGTCCATCGCGAGTTCAAACTGGTATTGAAATGAGACAAATATCAGAATTCTACATCAGAAAAAGAGCTGATCGTCATTTAGATAAAGATAGAATAGTAATCTTTGGCTGTGGAACCGGTAATCCGTTCTTTTCAACAGATACAGCTGCTGCTTTACGTGCTGCTGAAATAAATGCAGATGTAGTCATAAAAGCAACTAATGTAGATGGAATATATACTGCTGATCCTAAAAAAGATAAAAATGCCAAGAAAATCGAGCACCTTACTTATATGGATGTGTTAAACCAAAAGTTAAATGTCATGGATTCTACTGCAACAACTCTATGCATGGATAATAAAATTCCAATAGTTGTTTATAACATGAATGTTAAAGGTAATCTCCTAAAAGTAATTAACCAAGAAAATGTTGGTACAATAGTTACGGAATAATGATAGTAAGACACTAAAACACTTTGCATTTGTCATAAATTTTGATATACTATGAATGTAAATGGTAAGGTGGTGATTCTGTTGTTTGAGAGCTTAAAAAATAAAGACGTTCGTACTTTTTTGCAACAAACATTAACAAAAGATTGCTACAAATCCATTGAACCACCAGAAAGCTTAAAGAATAATTATTATTTAGAAAAAAATTTTGCCTTCTTTATAGCGATAGATGCCATAGTAAAATTTGAACAAGTAATAAATGATAATAACTTAATTGATGAATACATTGAACAATTAAAAAGGATATTCAAAAAATTTACCAACTATAATGATATAAAGAAAGGAATATATCTCTTCCTTGAAAAGGCCCTATCAGAAAAACTAGATATCTCCGGTAAAAGTCCTGAAGAAAAAAGAGCACAGCTTCTTTACTATGTTTATGATAAATATATCGTAAATGGTTATTTCTATTTCGGCTTTTGTTCCAATTATACTAACGAAATAACTTGTCTGGGCCTAAGAAAAGAAAACTTTATCTTAGATGAAAGACTTGAAAAAATAAATCAAATAATAAGTAAAGTTGGGACAGAAAATTTATTTAAAAGGGAAAACACCGGTATCACCGATAATGTTATTGTTGCTATATACTTTGCATTGTTGTCACCTAGTTATATTTCTGATCTGTCAACGAGCTCCTATTTAAAATCCAAAAAGTATAATAAAGATTGTCTGTTTTCTAAAAATCTAGATGAAATAAGAAATAATCTCTTAACATTATCTAAAGAAAAAAGATTAAACAATAAGGATACAAGTGATGTTATTAATAACTTTGTTGAAACATATAGTAGTGATAAAGTAAATAATACCAAACCATGCATTGCCCTTATTAAAAGAAGTACTATTTTAAAAAATGAGTTAAAGGATATTCAAGAAATCATCAATAATAAAGATGAGTCAATTGCGTCTTCTCTTTCTCTAATAATGGAAAGTAGATATAATAGTTATGAAATAGAAAATGATATTGCTCCATCAGAAATAAGGATAATAGAACTTCCTGAATATAGTGAGTTTTTACTTGGCCTAAGCAATTTTACCATAGTAAACAAAAATATTGATATTGTACAAGATGATTTTAAAATTTCCGAAGAAGATATTATTAAAAATAAAGAAGTAAATGCCTATGGTGCGGTTTCAGTAGCGATAGTTGGAAGTATATTGATCATAGCAGGTTTAATAATTAGTGTAATATTAAAATTAACATAGAAGGTGATTTAATGATTAAAGTTGTTTTTATCGGAACTCCAGAGTTTAGTGTTCCAATACTAGAAAAGTTAATAGAAAATAAAAAAGATTATTCTGTAGTTGGGGTAGTAAGCCAACCAGATAAAAAAGTTGGTAGAAAACAAATACTAACTCCAAGTCCAGTCTCTAAGGTTGCGCTAGATAATAATATTTTTCTATTACGTCCAGTTAAGATAAAGGAAGAATATACAAAAATAAAAGAGTTAAATCCTGATATTATAATTACATGTGCCTACGGACAAATTATTCCAAAAGATCTTCTAGATTATCCTAAGTATGGTTGCATAAATGTTCATCCATCTTTATTACCTAAATTAAGAGGAGGTGCTCCAGTACATCGAGCTCTAATAAATGGTTTTACAAAAACAGGTGTTACAATCATGTATATGGATGTAGAAATGGATGCTGGAGATATTATTTCTCAAAGATCATTAGATATTTTAGACAGTGATAATCTAGATAGCCTTAATATTAAATTAAGTAATTTAGGAACAGAACTTTTAGTGGAAACATTACCTCACATCATTGATAAAACCTCAAAGAGAATAAAACAAAATCCCAAAGAAGTAACATATGGATATAATATAAAAAAAGAAGAAGAACATATCGATTTTGAAAAAACAAGTAGAGAAGTGTTCAATCAAGTACGAGGCCTAAGTTCTACACCAGGTGCATATGCCACTTTAGATGATAAAGTAATTAAAATATATAGTGGCTATATTGGTAAAGATATAAAAGGTACTCCGGGACAAATAAGTAATTTATATAAAGATGGTATAGGAGTTTTTACTTCATCAGGAGAATACGTTATAACAGAATTACAAGAAGCAGGTAAGAAAAGAATACCAGCCAAAATGTATTTAAATGGTAAAAATAAGGAAGAATTACTTCAGAAAAGATTTAAGTAGGTGAGATTATGTTTAATAACAATGATAACAATAATAAAAAAATGCCAGAAATTTTAAATGACAACAACGTTTTAAAGCAAGTGATATTTTTTGGCTTTTATTTAGTATTTTTTATAATTTTAATATTATTACTTAGAAATGGATATAAAAATAATAAAACTGATACAACTAAAAAGAACACAGGATATAATTATGACTATAATCTAAATAGAGTTATGAATCAAAATTATCACTTTACATATACCGAAAAAATAAATGATACTACAACGATATATGATGGCGATTTAATTGATAATACTATGTCTTACCGAAAAAGTGGAAACATTAGTACAGAATATTATCAAAATAAAGAAGATGTTTATGTTAAAGATTTAAATACTCTAACTTGGCAAAAAACAGAAAACCCTATTAGTTTCTCTAAGTTAACAAATCCTACCACCTTAAAACGCCTAATTACAAGATCAAATTACTTTTCAAAAATTGATTATATAGGTACCACTACTAAAGCATTTACATATCAATTATCCTCATCCCTTATCTATGAAACATTAACTGGTGAAACAAAAGAACTAGACACTCCGGATAACGAAATAATTGTTAAGATAGAAAAAAATGGCACTATAAAATCAATCGAATTAAATTTAACAAACTATTATCAATCGCTAAACCCAGAAATAAAGAGTTATAGTTTACTACTAACATATTCAAAGTTTGGTCAAATAGAGGAAATAGCTAATCCAATTAGTTAGCGATTTCTTTTTTTACTACAATAAGTTATAATAATTACTGAGGTGATAACCGTGACTATATATGATTTAACAAAGGAAGAATTAGAAAACTACTTTCTTGATCATAATGATAAAAAATTTAGAGCGACACAACTATTTAGTTGGTTATATCAAAAAAAGGTAAAAAGCTATGCAGAAATTACTGATATAAAAAAAGAAACATTATCAATGTTAGAAAATGATCTTCCCTTAAAAAGAGTAGAAAAAGTTAATGTAGAACGTGATAAAGATGTTAATAAATATCTTTTTGAACTTTCTGATAAGGAACATATCGAAGCAGTTTTAATGCGCCATGACTATGGCAATAGCATCTGTGTTTCAAGTCAAGTTGGATGTAATATGGGCTGCAAGTTCTGTGAAAGCGGTCGCAGAAAGAAAGTACGTAATTTAACAGCAGGCGAAATTGTTTCTCAAGTTCTAGAAGTAGAAGAGGACATAAATGAAAGAATAACTCATGTAGTTTTAATGGGAATTGGTGAACCATTTGATAATTATGAGGAAATCATAAAATTCATAAAAATAATTAATGATCCTAAAGGTTTAGCTATTGGAAGCAGACACATAACCGTTTCTACATCTGGAATTATTCCCAAAATAGAAGAATTTAAAAATTTAAATTTACAAGTAAACTTAGCTATTAGTCTTCATGCTCCAAACGATAAACTAAGAACTAGCATTATGCCTATAAATAAAGCTTATCCCCTAGAAAAATTGATTAAATCAGTAAAGGAATATGTTTCCAAAACGAATAGAAGAGTAACTTTTGAATATATTATGTTGAAAAATGTTAATGATACTGAAGAATGTGCTAAGGAATTGAGTAACTTGTTAAAAAATATTAATTGTTATGTCAATCTCATTCCTTATAATGAAACAGAAAATATAGAGTATGAACGTAGTAATATGTTTCAAATTATGAAATTTTATGATATACTAAAGAAAAATAATGTTAATGTAACAATAAGAAGAGAATTTGGTTCAAAGATTAGTGCTGCATGCGGACAACTTCGAAGCAAAAAGGAGGAACTATGAAATCTTTTTATTTAACTGATGCTGGTAAAGTTCGTGATCATAACGAGGACAGTGTCATAATTGTAAAAAATAAAAATAATGAATGTTTGATGGCAATTGCCGATGGAATGGGTGGTCATTCTGCCGGAGAAGTAGCGAGTAGTATAGCCATCGGATATCTAGGAAAACACTTCCAGGAAACGTTTCTAAATTTATCAAAAGTAGATGCTGTTGAATGGATTAGAAATAGTACAAATGAAATAAACTCTCTAATTTTTCAGCATGAAAAAACACACCCTGAAAGTAAGGGAATGGGAACAACTCTAGTTTTAGCAATTATTACCGAAGACTACATTTTATTTGGTAATGTAGGCGATTCATCTGGATATGTTATGAAAGATAATAAGTTGCATAAAGTAACATATGACCACACACTTGTTAATTTATTAGTAAGTGCCGGAGAATTAACTAAAGAAGAGGCTAAAGAACATCCTAAGAAAAACGTTTTAATGAAAGCACTTGGTGCTAATGATCCAGTTGAAATAGATGTTTTTGACTGTGATATGGAAATAGATGAAATACTTCTATGTAGTGATGGCCTAACAAACATGTTAGAAAATGACCAAATAGAACGAGTACTACTAGGAGATAGTGGACCAAAAGAAAAGGTTGAAAAACTTATTATTAAAGCTAACAACAGAGGGGGAACAGATAATATTTCAATTGCATACTTAGTACGTGAAGAAGGTGAATTATAGTGATAACAAAGGGGCAAAAAATAAATGATCGCTATGAAATAGTTCGTAGTATTGGCGAAGGTGGAATGGCGAATGTATATTTAGGCTATGATACAATTTTAGATAGAAATGTAGCAATAAAAGTATTAAGAGGTGATCTATCTAATGATGAAAAATTCGTTAGAAGATTTCAACGTGAGGCTTTGTCTGCTTCATCTCTTTCTCATCCTAATATTGTTGAAATGTATGATGTAGGTGAAGATAACGGAATATACTATATCGTTATGGAATACATTGAGGGTCAAACATTAAAACAACTACTAAAAAGAAGAGGTAGCTTAACCTTAAGCGAAGCCATTGATATTATGCTTCAAATAACTGAGGGAATGGCCCATGCTCATGATAGTTATATCATCCATAGAGACCTAAAACCTCAAAATATTATGATTCAAGATGATGGACAAATAAAAATTACAGACTTCGGAATAGCTATGGCTCTTAATTCCACTCAATTGACTCAAACAAATTCAGTAATGGGTTCAGTTCATTATCTTCCACCAGAACAAGCTGCTGGTAAAGGATCAACAATAAAAAGTGATATCTATTCAATGGGAATAATTTTTTATGAGTTATTAACCGGTAGTCTTCCATTCAAGGGAGAAAATGCTGTCGAAATAGCCTTAAAACAAATGAAAGAACCACTTCCTGATTTAAGAGAAGATAATCCTAGTATTCCAATGAGTGTGGAAAACGTTATCATCAAGGCAACAGCTAAAAATCCTAAAAATAGATATAGTGATTCTAGAGCGATGCATGATGATCTTTTAACAGTATTAGACGATGACAGAATAAATGAAGAAAAATATCGTTATCCATATCCTGAACATGAAGAAAATACTAAAACAATTAAAAAACTAGAAGAGGTAAAGGAAGACGAAGAAAAAATAGCCGAGAAAATAGAGGATACAGAAGATAAGAAGAGTAAAAAAATAATAATAATTCTAGGAATAATCTTTACAGGAATATTACTAATCTTAATAGTAGTGGCCTTAGTTATTCCTAAATTAACAGTAACAAAGGCTATAGAAGTACCAGACGTTAAAAATATGACAGTAAGTAAAGCCGAAAAAACACTACAAGATAAAGGCTTTGAAGTTAATACTAAAATAAAAACAGTTACAGATGAAAATGTCAAGAAAAATAGAGTTGTAAAAACTGATCCTGAAGCTGGTAGAAGTATCAAAAAAGGAACTAAGATAACAATTTATAAATCTGCTGGTGTAAAAACATATACTTTAGAAAACTATGTAGAAAAAAATTATAATGATAGTATGAGTGCCTTACAAGGATATGGTTTGAAAGTAACCTTGACAAAGGTTGATCCAGATAATACAACTTGTAAATATATAGGACAGGATGTAGTAATTGAACAATCACTATCTGAAGGTTCTGAAATTAAAAAGGGTGACTCTATCATATTTAAAATACTAAATCCAGTAGTATTCCCTGATTGGCAGAATCAAACTCAAGAAACTGTCTCAGCTTGGTGCAATAACAATTGTGTTACTCTAAATGTTAATTATCAAGAAACAGCCGATGAAAGTCAAGTTGGAAAAGTAATTAGTCAAACACGACCAAAAGGTGCTACTGTTAAAAATGATGATAGTGTAACAATAACAATCGGTAAAAAATCACAAGTAGTAACCGAAACAAAAACATGTGTTTCAACAACAGATTCTACTAAAACAAAAACAGTAGGAAAAGATGAGACATGTCCAACAGGATATAAAGAAAAAACAGATACAACAACACAAAAGCCAAGCGATAGCAGCACAACAAATTAATATAAGAAAGGTTTTTTATGGAAGGACAAATAGTAAAAATTATAAGACAAACACATATTGTTAATTGCGACAACGAAAATTATGCATGTCATTGTAGAGGAAAAATAAGAAACAAAAATATAGTTCCTCTAGTCGGTGATTACTGCATATTCTCAAAAGAAAATAAAACTATTGAAGAAATCCTTCCTCGAAAAAACGAGTTTAAAAGACCACCAGTAAGTAATATAGATCAAGCAATAATTGTTACTAGTCTTGTAAGTCCTGCTTTTTCAACAAACCTGTTAGATAGATTTTTAACAACCATGGAGTTACATAATATAGAATCTATAATATGTGTAACAAAAGAAGACATTACCCCACAGGATGAATTAGAAAAATTAAAACCTATTTTAAAATACTATGAAAATATTGGCTATAAAGTAATATCTAATAAAGACATTGAGTCCTTAAAACAACTGTTGGAAGGAAAAGTTAGTGTGTTTACCGGTCAAACAGGTGCAGGAAAGTCAACTTTAATAAATAAAATAATCCCTGATTTAAATCTTGAAACAGGAGAAATTTCAAAATCCTTAGGAAGAGGAAAACACACGACAAGAGTAGTAAGCTTATTTAATGTTCAAAATGGAATGGTTTTAGATACTCCAGGCTTTTCTTCACTAGAGTTTGAAGATTCATCAAGAAAAGAAATAGAAAATACCTTTAAAGAGTTCAAAAATTATCAATGTGAATACACAAGTTGTACTCATACTAAGGAACAGGAATGTTCCATAAGAAAAGCAGTTGATAATAACGAAATATTGAAATCACGATATGAAGATTATCTTAAATTTATAGAAAAGAGGCGATAAAATGTTAATTTCTACATCATTTTTAAGTAGTATGAACCCAGCTCGCGATTTAAAACTATTAAATGAAACAGACACCGATTATATCCATGTAGATGTTATGGATGGAATATTTGTTCCAGGAAGGACTATGCCATTTAAGGAAATGCGAAAAATATATAAATATACATCTAAAAGATTAGATGTTCATTTAATGGTAGAAGATGCAAGTAAACTAATTACTAAATATGCTAATTTAAACGCTGAATATATAACTATTCACGTGGAAAGTGAAAACGTTGAACAAAATTTAAAACTAATAAAAAAATATGCCATTAAAGCAGGAATCGCAATTAATCCAGAAACAAAGGTTAAAGAGTTAGTTCCATATCTTCCTTTAGTAGATTTAATCTTAGTTATGAGTGTTGAACCAGGAAAAGGCGGACAAGCCTTCTTACCAAAAACTAAAAATAAAATTAAAGAAATCAGTAAATTAATCCAGGAACATAAATCTAAAGCGATTATCAGTGTTGATGGTGGAATTAATGATGAAACAAAGAAAAATTGTATAGAGGCATCTCAGTTAGTATCAGGAAGTTACATTCTTTCTGGAGACGATTATCAAGAAAGAATTAATTCATTAAGATAAGGAGAAAACTATGAATGAGCCAAATAATAATTTAGGAAACAATATTGAAACATTATCAACAAATAGTACCACAAATGAATCTATTCAAAATCAGTCTGTTACTAGTAATGTTCCACCAACCATAAACCAACCAGAAATACTTCAACCACAACAACAGGCCACTAATAATCAAACTCCACCTAAAAAAGGAGGCAATTTCAAATACATTTTAGCCTTTATATTCCTAATTGCTATACTAGCATTTGTGTTCTTTTTACCTGAAATTTCAATGTATGTAGAATCAAAAAAACAAAACACAGGTTCTACTGGCACAAGTACTAAAGAAATCGAAAACGGAATACTAACATGTAGTTTTGAAAAAGATAGTGATGAAACAAATACATACTATGAAATAGACTTCAAATTCACCAATAAGAAATTAATTACTTCTAATTTAGTTACAACAATAGAAAGTACCAATGAAACATATCTTGCTACTAAAAAGGCAGCATGTGATATGGCTTCTGCAACATCCCTTGATGTTACTGGCATAAATACAAGTTGTAGTCTATCATTAGGTATTTTAACAATTAGTGAAAGTTATACTCATAAAGATATAGATAAATCAGCTATGTCAAAATATGTTGAAGCAAGTGGAACAGCACCTGAGTTCAACTATCAGAAAAATATTTATGATATCAAAACAAAAATGGAAAAGAGCGGTTATGACTGTTCAATCAGTTCACAAGTAGAATAGTATGAAAAAAATAATTAACATAACAAATATATTTTTATTTTTAATAATAGTTTCTCTCATCTATCATATAGGTAGACAAACTAATAATACTTATAAGGCCGTAATAACAAATGATTTAAAGTCTATAAATACCACTAAATTAAACGTTGTAACACCAACTGATAAAGACACTGAAAAGGTAACAGCAGACGAAGAAAAAGTAAAAACAGATGACTCACCAAAAATAGAAATAAATACCAAAAAAGAAGTCACAACTGATAATTCTAAAGAAATAGTCCAAGAAAATGTTATACCTAAAACAAGTGAAAATGATAATGAGATTCGCGTTGGAACAGTACTAACAGGAAATATGACCGCCTATGGGCGAGACTGTTGTAGTAGTGATGTAGAGCAACAAGGAAAAACATCATCGGGGTATAACTTAAGAATTAACGGCAAAACTTATCATGATAAACAATATGGTGAACTTAGAATTTTAGCATCAGATAAATCATTTTCACTATATTCCGTAATTAAAATAACGGATCCCAAAGATGGAATTTATAATGCAATCGTTTTAGATCGGGCAGGATCAAATATCGGAATTAACAAGAAATATTTATTTGATTTAGTAGTAGAAAGTCAAGAATATGCCAGATTAAGTTATGGAATACACTCAAATGTTAAATTTGAAGTATTACGTTTAGGAAAATAACAATAGAAAAGTATAAGCTTTTCTTTTTTACTGAAAATACATGGAGGATAAAATGAACGAAGTAATAATAGAACAAATAGCGCAAGAACAAGGAATTACAAAAAAACAGGTAGAAACAGTTTTAGAGCTTTTAAAAGAGGGGAACACTATCCCTTTCATAGCGCGTTATAGAAAGGAAAAAACAAATGCTCTAGATGAAGAACAAATTAGAAAAATCAATGAGGTTTATGAATATCAACTAAATTTATTAGCACGTAAAGAAGATGTTATTAGATTAATAGATGAAAAACAAATGTTAACTGAAGAATTAAGAGAAAACATCATGAAATGTAGTCGTTTAGTAGAAGTAGAGGATCTATATAGACCGTTTAAAGAAAAGAAAAAGACTAAAGCAACAGAAGCAATAGCTTTAGGGTTAGAACCACTTGCCAAAATAATAATGTCCTTTCCCACAAAGGGTGATTTAAATACCTTAACCTCTAAATTTATAAATGATAAAGTAAAAACACCAGAAGAGGCAATAAAAAATGCCAGTTACATAATAGCTGAGTGGATTAGTGATAATGCCAGCTATAGAAAATTTATTAGAGACTTTATTTATAAAAATGGAACAGTAATAACTAAGAAAAAGAAGAATGCTGTTGACGAAAAAAATACCTACGAAATGTATTACGAATATAGTGAAACAATTAAATATATTAAACCTCACCGTATTATGGCTATTAATAGAGCAGAAAAAGAGGGTGTAATCTCAGTTAATATTGATTATGATAATGATAAAATAATTGAATATCTAGAAAAAAGAATTATTAAAAATAAAGAATCTTACGTAACTGAAATTGTAAAAGAAAGTATAAAAGATTCTCTAAAAAGATTAATTTTACCAAGTGCAGAAAGAGAAATAAGAGCTGACTTAAAAGAAAAAGCTGAAATCACCGCTATCGATAATTTTTCAAGTAATGTAGAACATTTACTTCTAACACCACCAATCAAAGAAAAAGTAGTCCTAGGATATGATCCAGCCTTTAGAACTGGTTGTAAACTTGCTGTTCTTGATAAAACTGGAAAGCTATTAGAAATTGCCGTAATTTATCCAACTGAACCACATAATAAAATTGAAGAAAGTAAAAAGAAAGTACTAGAATTGATTGATAAATATAATGTTGATGTTATCGCTATAGGTAATGGAACAGCCTCAAGAGAAAGTGAAGCGTTCATAGCGGATACTATAAAAGACTGTAAAAGAAAAGTAGAATATATAATAGTAAGTGAAGCAGGAGCTTCAGTTTATTCAGCAAGTAAATTAGCTATTTCAGAGTTTCCAGATTTAACTGTTGAAAAAAGAAGTGCTATAAGTATTGGTAGAAGATTACAAGATAGTCTTTCTGAACTTGTAAAAATAGATCCAAAAAGTATTGGAGTAGGTCTATATCAACATGATGTAACACCTAAAAAACTTGATGAATCTCTCGACTTTGTTGTAAGTAAAGCTGTAAATTCCGTAGGTGTAAACATTAATACCGCAAGTCGTTCACTTTTAACATATGTATCTGGCCTTAATAAAAAATCAATAGACGAAATATTAAATAGTCGTGATAAACTTGGAAAATTTGAAACAAGAGAAGATGTAAAGAAACTAAAATCTATGACTCCTAAAGTGTATGAACAAGCAATTGGTTTTATGAGAATAATAGATGGAAAAAATCCTTTAGATAGAACAAGTATCCACCCAGAAAGTTATGATGCCGCCAAAAAATTATTAGATATTATGGGCTTCAGTGTTAATGATATTGGTAGTGAAAAACTAAAAAGCTCTCTAAATATAGATATCGATGAATATAGTAAAAAACTAGGAATAGATAAATACACATTAAAAGATATTATAGATTCACTAGCATCTCCTGAAAGAGATCCAAGAGATGAAATGCCTAAACCAATTTTAAGAAGTGATGTCTTACATATCGAAGATTTACATGTCGGGGATAAACTACAAGGTACAGTTAGAAACGTAGTTGATTTTGGGCTATTTATAGACATAGGATTACACGATGATGGACTTGCTCATATTTCTAAACTAAGTAAAAACTACATTAAACACCCATCAGAGCTCTTTAGTGTAGGAGATATTGTAGATTGTTATGTAGATAGTATTAATGCTGAAAAGGGAAAAATAAACCTATCATTGCTAGCTAATTAATTTAACAAAATAAGGTTCACCTATTGTTATTTTTCCATTTTTTTGGTTAAATATAGGTATATAGTAGGAGGAGTGTATGAATAAAAAAGAAAAAAGGGAACAGGGTATTGATAAAAAAACAATTGGATTACAAAAATATAGAAGAATGACATTAAATCTAATAGTAATTCTATTATTTCTATCAATATGGACAACAATGATTAATAACATTGATTGGAAATTTAGTGATATTGCAATGGAGATGATTAGTCTCATCATAATCGCAATAGTTGGAATGTTTTCAAATGTAGATAATGGCTTTCCATTATTTCACTTTAGAAGACTAAGAATGACACATGAGAGATTAGTATCTGTATTAATAGGATTATTCTTCCCATTAGTATTTATCTTATATATTATGGTTACAAATAATAATTTTATGAAATATATAGGAAGTATATCTTTACATAATTTTATTACACTGGCAACGCTAGCTTGTCCAGTAGTTATATTAATATCTTTAGTCATATATATTGGATATATCATTCTTGAACCAAGAAGTAAGAGAAAAAAAGAACCTAGATATAAAGATGAAATAGAAATGAAATTAGATAGTTATAAGAAAACAACTCTAAACTTATTAACCACAACATCACTTATTTCTATTTGGATAAAAATAGGGTTCAATCAAAATTGGATAATAGAAAATATCAATACTGAAATAATATTATTAATAATAATCGCAGTCATGAAAATAGTTGGTAATGTTGATAATAAATTGGCATGGAACTATTGTGAAAATAAAAAACTAGATAAACAATTCTATTTCACTTTATCTATACCATACATCTTAGTATTCTTATTTTTCCTTGTAAGTACAAATTTTAGAGATAAAGTATTATTAATCGGATTTAAAGGATTAATTTCAATATTAGTATGTATTTTCCCAATAATACTACTAGTAGCGCTACTATTATATTTTGCTTCTAAAACGTCTAATAAAAAATTCCTAAAAGAAGCAGGAAAGAGTCTTGAAAAAAGAGAAGAAAATATAATAATCACTTTATCTATAACATTAATCAGTTTAGTAATATTATTTATTTATATAATAAATTTTGTTATTGAAGTATTAACAATGCAAATATTATCACAAATTATTATTTTATTAATACCATTAGGTGTTATAATATACTTAGTTTTATATTATTCATTAATAGATATTAATAAATAAAATAAAGCATCCTAAGGGATGCTTTAATAATTTAAAGGAGAAATAGTATGAAAAAATTAAAGTTAAAGGGAGAAGATATTAAACCACTATTAGAATGGGATGGTCCTAGTGGATGTATAGCAACAGATAAAATAACGGTAGAAGGCTTCAAGATAGGGTATATGTATAGAGAAAAACCAAATCCAAAATATCCAGATAGTGGCTGGAGATTCTTTCAAGGAGAGGAAAGCGATGAATATATCAAGGATGTTAAAAACTCTGGCATTTATGACCTTAATACTATTTGTAATTATGATCCATCCATCATTCCATTATTGAAATCACCATATGGTGTATGTTATTACAGAGATAAAATGGGAACATTTAGGGGAGAAAAATTAAAATAATAAAAAAATTAGCAAAAAACATTGACAATATTTATAAATTTAGTATAATTAATATTGTCTACTGAATGCGGATGTAGTTTAATGGTAGAACCTCAGCCTTCCAAGCTGACTACGTGGGTTCGATTCCCATCATCCGCTCCATAAGGAAATACGCTCGAACTTTTCGAACTTTTTTAATACAACTAACTCAATTTGGGTTAGTTTTTTTGTGTACCTGCTTCAACGCGCAAAGTTTGGAAGTCATACAAAGACTATCCTACAAAGAAAGGATGGTATTTATGGTAAATATTATTAAGCAAGAAGTTGTTATTGAAGAATCATTAAAAAAGAAGTTAGAACTAATATGTGAGTTTTCAAATACTACTCTAAAAATCATAAATGGTAGTATAAGAAAAATTGATAGAACTAACTTAACCTATGTTGAACCACATAGAATAATAATTAATGATATAACATTTCTTGCTTTTAATTATTCTAATGAGATATTTATTGAAAACCTATCTAATAAAATAAAACTATCGGAATTAGAAGAATATTTAAAAACCAATTTTTAATCAATATACTCTATTATTTTTTTACCCAATGGAGTTATTGTAAAAGAAGTAATATTTCTAGTATTGTTATTACCTGGATAAATTGGAAAATATGTATTTATTATGTTTAATCTATCGAGTTTCATAAATGCAATTCCCATCATGTTAAACTCTAAATTCATATTGCCATCGTCTGAAAAATCTGTTGATATTAGTTGATTTAAACTAATTTTTGTTATTTTATCATCTGAATTATTTACTTCATATGGAGAAATTTCTTCCCATTTTAATTCAGCATCTAAGTTTGTAAAACTATGTTTTATCTTTTTTAATAATTCTATATCAGATGATTCCATTTGACATAGCATAGATATTATTAAATTCATTGAATCTCTTTTATTTGAAAGAATATAATCAACAAGAAATTTTACAACTGTTTCAGACACTATTGGTTCAGATTCCAACAAGTAAAATTTAATTAATTTTCTAGACAAAAAATATTCTTGCTCATTTAAATTATTCATATTTTTTTCAAATATATCTTTTCTATCATCACCTAGAATTTTTTCTAATTTCTCAATACGTAAATCCACATATTTTCCTTGATAATATGAAATCACTTCATTTATAATCCCACCAGCCCAAGGTATTAATGATATAGCACTCTTTGCACTTGTAATAGCAACATCTTTTTTAGACATCTAATCACATCCTTTACTTGCTATTATACCATATTAATTTACAAATCTTGACAAATCTAAAATAAAAATGTATTATATAAAACCAATAAATGACATGCAGTATCGTCTTTATTATTGGAGGGATACTATGCACTATTTTAATTACATAAAAACTAATAATTATTTTAGAGGAGTCAAGAGTATTACTTGTTAATGCTTTTGTCTCCTCTTTTTTGTAGAAAAGGAGTTGAATATTTATGAATGAAGAAAAGAAATTATGTGGAATTTATATGAGAGTATCAACCGAAGATCAAGCTCGTGAGGGTTTTAGTTTATCAGAACAAAAAGAACGATTAGAAGCCTATTGTAAGTTCAATGGTTATAGGATAGTAGAATATTATACTGACGCTGGAATAAGTGCTAAAACAGGCAATCATAGACCAGAATACGACAGAATGCTTGAAGATGGTAAACAAGGCAAAATAAATATGATTATTGCTTTAAAATTAGATAGAATTACAAGAAGTACAAGAGATTGGGAAACTTTAATGGACTATCTAGAAAAATATAATATTAATATTGCTTTTGTTAATGATGACATTAATACTACTACTGCTAATGGTAAAATGGTATCTCGTATCATGATGAGTGTTTCTCAAAATGAAATAGAAAGAACAAGTGAAAGAACTATTATCGGTTTAGATGGTGCAATTAAACAAGGACATATTCCAGCAAGAGCTCCACTCGGTTATAAGCATATTGATAAAAAATTAGTTCCTGATCCACTAACAAAAGATATAGTTATAAGAATATATAATTTATATTTTGAAGGACTTACTTATAATACAATTGCTAAATTATTTAATAAAGAAAAAGTATTAGATAAAACTAATTGGAAAGATACAAGTATATTAAAGATTATTACTAATGTTATTTATAAAGGAGATTATATACAAGGTAAAACTACTAGAAATCCAAGATATTTTGAAAATGTTGTTGAACCTATTGTATCAAAAGAATTATGGGATAGTTGTCAAGTTCAAAAGAAAAAGAATCAAAGAAACTATATGAGAAGTCAAACATATATTTTCTTACAAAAATTAAAATGTCCTAAATGTGGAAGAATACTTGCTGGAGGAGCTTCTCATAAGATAAAAGCTGATAAATGGTATTACTATTATAGATGTGAAAAATGTCATGGTAATATTAGAGAACATGAAATTGAAGATTCAATTAAAGACTTATTATCAGATATTTTTGAATATGATTCAGTTGTTAATGAATTCTTCTTACCAGTATTGCAAAATAAAATACATAATCCAAAAGAAGATTTTGAAAAAGAAATAACTAATCTAAATAATAAAAAGATTAGAATTAGAAAAGCATATATTGATGAATTATTTACTGAAGAAGAATATAAAGAAGAAACAACTATTATAGAAAACAAGATTAAAGACTTACAAAAAAAGATATTAGAAAATGAACAAGTTAGTAAACTAAATTTATCAGTTGATGATATTTTAGTTAAAAGAGATATGGACTTTATCAACTCTATCAAACTACCAATTCTATATAATGCTTTTGTTGATAGTTGGGATGGTTTAGACCGTGAAGAAAAAGCCGAAATAGTTATGAAATATATTGATGATATTGAACTAGAATTAGTAAATAATAAATACAAAGTTAAACTAACAAATTTTAGATCTACTTTCTATAAAGAATTTAAATCATTATTTGATAAAGGTTATATTGATTGGAAAAGAAAAATAGTACATTCATTTAATGGCTTTTGTGTAGATGGTAAAGTTCGTTATAGTGAATATTTACCAGCTAAAGAAGTATATAGACATTTAATGAGATTAAATGAATGCTATGAAGTGAATTTTTATAAAGGTTATCTTCAAAAGAAAACCGAAGAATTAAAAATGCTACCACTTCATAAAGGAGATGTCGTTGTAAGAATATTCCCTACTGAAAAAGATTATGACTCAAAAGAAATATTAGGTATGGGAATGTTCGTAACAAAAAACTCTCCTAACGATATTAAGGTAGACATTCCAGACTTGTTTGAATGTATACCTGATATCGAAGATTAATTTATAAACGTGACATGTTTTGTTTACGATAGTAAATGAAAGTGGCGATAGTGTTAAATTAATACGGTTTCTAAGGTGGTAAACCTTAGCTTCCATATCTTGTCTCTGACAAGATATATAGGAAGTTATGAATAATGACAAAGCCACTTTCGTGCCATTTTCAATATTCATAATTTAGGGGGTGTAAAAATATGGAATTATCTTATTCACTACATTTAAGTAATGATAAAAACAAATCTATTAAAGCAAGACAAGAAGCAAAAAATACTCCATCGGGTACTACATCAAAGAATAATAATGCTATTCAAAATGTTAAGCAATTAGGAAAAGTTAATCATCATAATTTAAGATTATATGATAACAAACAAGAACTTATAAAAAATATCAAAGGTTCAAATGATATTACTAAAGATGTTAAAGAATTATATTTAGATTTATTTGAAGATGCAAGATTAGAATATAATAATAAGCAAACAAGAGATGATAGAAAAATAGATAACTATTTTAATAAGATTGCTACCGATACAAAACATGATCTTGCTTGTGAGATAGTTATTGAACTTGGAAATATGGAATATTGGGATGAGAAAAGTTTAGAATATAAATATCAAATGACACAAGTTTTTGAGCAACAAATTGAAGATTTAAAAGTAATAGTTCCAGACTTTTATGTAGCAAATGCTACCATACATTTTGATGAGCACTCTCCACACTTACATATAGTTGGTGTTCCAGTAAAAGAAAATTGTAAAACAGGTTTATCAAGACAAGTTGGAAAAACTTCAATATTCACAAAAGAATCATTAGTAATTATTCAAGATAAAATGAGAGAAAGATGTATTAATGAATTTAATATTGCCTATGGTATGGATTCCAAATTAAAAGAAAAACAAAAAGGTAAAAATAGGGATATAACTTCATATGAAAGAAAACTTTTTAATGAAAGAGTTAAAGGACTTAAACAAGAAATATCTAACCTTGAAAATGAAGTATCTGATTTAGAAGATAACAAACAAAATATTAATAATCAAATAACTAAACTTAATAAAGATAAAAATGATATAACTGATGAAATTGATAAAAAGAAAAAAATTAATAATAAAATTATTATTAAATCTAAAAATCAACTTTGGGATGAAAGCGAAGAATTAAAGGCAGAAAATGAAGATTTAAAAAGATTAAATTATCAGTATGAGCATAGATACAACGATTTAAAGGAAAAAACTGATTATCTTATTAATCACTTAAATAAAGTCTTTCAAAAATTACCAGAATTTATTAAAACAATAGTTGACCACTTATTTAATCATAGTGGTTTAGGTTTAAAATATTTTAAGCAACAATATGATCCAGAAGTTAAAAGAAAAGAACAAAGTATATTTAAAGGATTTAATTTATTTAATAAGAAAGAAATTGAAAAAGCAATTAACCATATTAACTATGAAATGGAAGAATCGGCTGAAGATTTTTATACTGATAAAAAAGATAAAGAAAAAGACGATGGCTTATCATTGTAAGCTATCGTCTTTTATTTCTTTAATATTGAAATAATTTTTAAGCACAACTCATATAATTTTTTTTTATCATTTTCTTTTTTAGACATTTAAACCACCTCTTTTAGATAATTCATTTGGTTGAATAGGCATATCTTTTGTTGTATTATCATAAAAACAACCAGCCATCTTTTCATGTTCATTTTTTACAAATTCATAAAAGAATTCTTTTTGATTTTCTGGTATGATACTATCAATTTCATTAAGTATCTCTTGAAAATACTGATTAGAAAAGTATTTTTCACGAATATATTTATGTTGTGGTCCTCTACAACCATTTCTATTATTATTAAATTTTATAATTATATTTTTTAGTAATCCCATATCATGAGAAACATTATAGTCATCTAACATTTTTCTAATTAAATTGTTTTCATTTCGTGCAATTCTTTCTCTATTTATTACTAATATTGGAAGATTTCCAAATTCTTTTGCTGCTTTAATAGTATTATTTCTATATTCTTCAAATTGTTTTTGCTCTTCTACACTAAGTTGTGAAATATCTTCGCATTCTTGATCCAGAATAATAAAATCTGGATTTTTTTTGAAATGTGGGTTTCGTGGATCAGTGCTTTTTCTTTCAAAGTCTAATTCGTTATGCCATTCTCTTGTACTATCTATGAATTTACTAGGTAGGCTTAATTTAGAATATATTTTTGCACCCATATTTCTACTATCTGGGGTACTATTAATATCTTTATTGCCACCACCTAAAAACATTGTTTCATCAAAATCATAAAAACCTAATTTTATATGTAGTTTTCCATCTTGCTCTGCAAATGCTAAATTATCATTTCTTATTAAACTTACAGCGTTTATATGACTCCTATACCTATCATTATTCCATTCTTCGTAATAATTTGCTTGTCCATTTCCATCTTCTGAGAAAGCACCTAAAGTTTTTACAATTGAATAAAATTGATCTCCTGAATCGTAAACATTAATACCATCTATAGTTGTTAATATATTTGATTCATTAAATTTAGGCTTGCATTTATTAAATTCATTAGCATAAAGTAATAAAAGATTTTCTTCAATCAAACTATTATTAAATAAATTAATTTTAAATTCAGTACCATTTATTAAAGTTGTTGCAACTTCCTTTAATTTATCAATATCTTCATAACCTAATATCATTTTTATAGTTGTGAGTTCTATTACACCTTCATTTAATGCTAATTCAGGTGATAAGCCTTCTACATCAAAAGCTTTAACGAAAAATTTAGCATCTGATAAATCTATTCCAAATAAAGCATATAGTAAGTCATCTTTTAAATCACTTATGTCATTATTAGTATTTATATCTTCAGATAGCATTCCTTTTATTTTACCAGTAAAATCTTCAAGTTCTTCAACATTTTTTGGAAAAATTCCAGTTTTGATTATAAATCCAATATTTCCGATTATTTCATCATTTAAAGTATACTGATTTTCAAACTCTTTAATTAAATCAAATAAAGAACTAATTTTTTCTAAAAATTTCTCATTATTTCTACCTGGAATAGATGATCTACCCAAACGATCTATAATGGTACCAATTAATCTATGTGAATTTATACCATAACTTGATGATAAATCAACTATTTTTTTTATTATGTATAATTCGTAATCATCAAGACTTAATAATCTATCTTGAATAATTGTATCTAACGCTAATTCGTTTACGTATGGTTCTAAAAAAGCATACTTTTCTTGTAAAATATAAGGATTTAAAGTTAGCAATAATTCATTATTTGTTTTTAACATACTTTTTATTTTTTGTTTTTGATAATCGTTTAAAGTCGCAGTTTTATATAATTCTTGTATAGCAACAGTATCTTTACTAAGTGTAGCAATACTAAATTTATCACACATTTCATCACATAACTCGATATAAGGCATTGTATTTTCCCATATAGCACTAAAAACACCAGCAAAAAATTCTTCATGATTACTACAATTCTTACACATTTCACGCCATGCTGTACAAGCTTGTTCCTTTGTTCTCATTATTTCACTACCTTTCAAACATAATTATATCATTATTTTTATCAATTTTATTAAATTCCTTTAAAATTTTACGAAAATATGGTAATATTGTTATAGAAGTTAGTTGTATTAACTTATATAGTGATAGTTTCAAATTATCTTATCTATCGCTCCATAAGGTAAAATCGTCGCACCAATGTGACGTTAATGATTAAGTCAACTAGTAATAGTTGATTTTTTTGTGCGTTATTGCAAAGAAAGGTGTGATGTGATATGATTAAAATAATTAAGAAGAAAATCAATATGAGTGATGAACTCAAAGCCAAAATTAATTGGTCTTGCAAATTTAATAACAGACCCTACCAGATTATTGAGGGTCACCTAAGAATTGTGGAACATACTAATCTAGCGTATGTTGAGCCACACAAAGTAATTATTGGAGATGCACTATATTTATTCTTCAATGAACAAAAACATTTTTATATTGGATATTTTGACGATGAACGAGCAATTGGAATTAAAATTGAATATTTAACTACACTTAAAAAATATATACCTAATATAGATAAAGACAATGTCAGCTAAGCATTGTCTTTCTGCGTTAATTATTTTATTAGTGATAAAATCAAAACACAAATAAATATGCCTAATATCATTAAATATTTTTTATAAGCTATTTTTTCTTTTAAAATAAATCTCGAAGATAAAATTGTTACTACAATAGAACTTGTAGTAATTACAGAGATTATTGAAACATTTCCATCTAATAATGCAAATCTGTTAAATATTGAAGATGATGCATCTAATAATGCTTGTAATACAAAAAATTTCTTAGCATTAATTTTTCTAATATCTAGATAATTCCAGTTTTTTGTAAATAAACAGTATATAAATAAACCAATAATAATTATAACGGCATAGTTAAAAACTACATACATTGGATTTTGATATTCAGTAACATACATTTTATTTAAAAAATTAGAAATACCATTAAATAATACAAAACCATAAGAATACATAATTGCTTTTTGTTCTAACTTTTTATCTATTGGATTTTTTGTATCAGTCTTATTTTTAGCAACCATAATAGATAAAATTACTAATATAGTAGAAAAAAACAATTGTAATAGTGTACAATTTTCTTTTAATATTATAATACCCAATAAAAATGTAACAACTACATTTGCCTTAGAAATAGATGATGTAATTGCTACTTTTCCATACTTAGTAGCTGAAATCATACAATAAAATCCTATTGACTGCATTAAAATTCCCGGCAATATATTTATCATATCAGCAATATTTAGTTTTGTTATAAACCCAGGATTAGTTATTATACTAACTGCAATCATAATTAAATGATATGATAATAACCCCATTAATGCAATTCTTTTTGGTTCATTATTTGAGCATTTCTTTAACGCAATTGCTGTAAAACCACTAATGATGGTTGATAATAAACACCAATATAACCACATATATTCTTTCACCTAATTTTCGTATATATCATCATTTATTTTTAATATCATTCTTCTGTAATGAGTTTTAAATCCTAATCTTTCATATAAATCTCTAGCAATATTTTCTCCAATTACTTCTAACGATAAATCTTTATTTTCAAATTTTGCTAATTCTATTATTTGGTTTAATGCAATAGTACCAATTCCATTATTTCTATATTTTTCATCTATAAAAAATCTATATAAATATATTTCTTTTTCATAATTTTTAATTCCAATGAATCCAACCATTTTATTGTTATATAAAATTTTATAATATTCTTCATTTTCTTTAAATTTTAATTTCTCTGGTTTTATTATTCTTAATTGATATATTGGATCTACTGTATTATGATGTTGCCATTCTTTTATAATCCATTCCCTAAAAAAATCATTATTATCTTTTTCTAATTTAACTTCTATCTTTTCCATTTAACCTATCCTTAATTTATATATTTTACAAATGTTTTATTTGAATTTTCATCATATCTTAATTTATTATGTAATTTATGTGCTTTTTTTCTTTGAATTCCACTAAATAACCAAATATGGCTTACATCATCATAATTTTTTATAACACAAGTCTGTTTAATGATAACATATTTTGCCATTTTTTTCTATAATCCTATTAAAATTCACTGAAATTTTATATAATTATATGCAGAAAGAAAACTTAGTTCATATCTTGTTGTTTAATTGCTCGATTTGAAATCAACTTACGAACTTAATTGTTCATAAGTTTTTATTTTAGATTATAAATCATAAAAAGAAAAAACATCATCAATTTTTCTAATTGTCTTTTATGTTTTTCGGTACTTATTGATAATCACCTAATATGTTAGGATTATATAAGTTCTACAAACTATAATAATTATGAGTACAGGCTTTACAATTATTTTCGTTTTCAATTAAATGTTGGAGCTTATCTGGAAAATTGACGGTCATTCCATCGATATCAAATTTGTAAACCTCTTGCATTATTTTTTCGTTTGAAACACCCCAAAGTCTAACTCTAAGTCCATTTTTGAGAGCCAACTCTATATCATTTTTTGTAACATTATCTGCTTTTGGACAAATTTGCGTTCCATTAATTTTTAAAAGTTTATTTATATTCTCATTATTAATTTTTTCTTTTATTAGCCAAGCTAATTTTATATTTGAATCAATTTTTCTCATATTTTCAAGTGCTTTATAATCAAAAGATGAAATATAAATATTGTTATGTGTTGCATATTTTTTTATAATATCAAAAGTTTCTTTTTCTATTCCTTCATCCTTTAATTCTATAGCGAAAGTTAGGCTTTTAGATAAAAACTTTTTTGCAAAATCTTCAAATAAAACAATCTTTTCACCCTTATATTTTAAACTAAACCAACTTCCAAAATCAAAGTCTAATAATTCCTGATATGTATAATCACTTATTTTACCTTTTTTATTAGACTTATTATCGATTTTATTATCATGAAAGATAACAATTTTACCATCTTTTGTTCTTTGTAAATCTAATTCAATTCCGTTTGCTCCTAACTGTAATGCCATATTAAATGCAGACATTGTGTTTTCTGGTGCGTATTCTGAAGCGCCTCTATGTGCATAGTTAATAAACATTTGTAAACACCTCTTTCTATTACATAACAAAATTATACTATAAATAACTATATTTATTTTATCTAATTTTTTATAGTCTATATCTAAAATCAATAGGGGAGTAAAGAACCTTTGAATCTCTAATAAGAATAAATCTCATATAGTAATTTTCATAAATTGTAACAATATTCTTTACTTTATATTTAGTTTTTTCCTTTGATAAACTAACATATACGCTAATGTTAATTGCGTTAGCATAAAGAAAGCAGATAGTCCGAACATGTATCTTAAACCAATAACATACATAATTCCACATAAAAATGTTCCAATTGCTTCTCCAAGTGAACCAACCATATACCTTAAATTTGTATATGCTAATTGTTTATTAAGTTCAATACTATTGATATAAGGTGCATCTGTAACATTTTCATATGCAGTTGAAATAAGCAAAGACCAAGATATTGCACATATTACAACAATAATATTATTTGATAAGAATGCCAATGTATATCCTAAAAATCTTATTCCAAATTTTATAGTTATTGTTATATAGTCATTTTTTGGAGTGAGAAATTTAAGCGCAACTATTCCTATTATGTCTGCAAGTATTCCTATAATTAAGAAGTATTTTGTCGCACAACTATCTGTAAAACCTAAATAGTTTGTTAGCGTTAACATTTTTAGTCCTAGGGCAGTAGAATATGCTATTTGACCTACTAAATAATATATAATATAAGTCATTCTAAATTTATTTGTAAAAATATATTTAAATATGTTATCGGAAGAATTACTTGTTTCTATACTATCTATTTTAATATTAAATAGAATTATTAATGATATAATAGAAAACAGAATTGAAATTAGTAAACATAAATTATAATTAAATACTATTCCTAATATTGTTTTTCCAATTGCAAAACCACCAATTAAAACCCCTAAGTCACGTCCTGTATATTCTACCAATTTTCTCTTACTATATAAGGTGTTGTTTTTCTTGATAGTAACAATTAATGGATAAATGCTAATAATTATCAATCGTTCTATGATTATATCAATAATAATAGATAAATTAATAAATGTGCCTAAACTTCTATTATTTAGAAAAAACAATATAACTAAATTTATTATTTTAATCAGTAATGCAGTTGTTATAAAACTTTTTATTTTATTTAATTTTATATACTTTGAAAAAATCAATATACCAACTACACAAAATAATGTACCATAACTTAAGATCCTGCTTATTTGTGTTGGATCAAGTCCATTATCCTGCATCCATAATTGTCTAAAATTATTCCATAATCCAATTGATATACTAAATAATAATAGTATCATTAATATTTTGTTCTCTGTTTTACTCCATATTTTACTCATTTATTACTCCTTTAAAATTTCCTATTTATAACATTAATTAATATACATTAAAGATTTACTATAACAGTGGTATTTTACTCACTACTAAAAGGCTATTATATCATATTTGTATTATCGTCTCTAGTAATTCACTAACATATTTATACATTTCTTCCTATTATCCATCATGACAATTACATCATTTTAAATCAATTTATATAACTTATTTTGTTATTATTTCCATCAATTTTTTTGTACTAAAATTTGGTACATGATTTTTTGATAATGCAATTCCTATATCTCTACTGGGAATTTTTTCTTTTATTTTTAATTCGAATAGACTACCATTTCTGATTTCTTCTTCTACATATTCTTTAGTAACATACGCAATGCCAAAACCAATTTTTGCAAATTCCACCACTAATGAATAACTTGCTAGTTCAATATTTGGTTTAAGTATAACTCCATTTTCTTCTGCTATATTATCTAAAAACTTTCTTGTGTTTGAACCTTTGGCCTGTAAGATTAGGGGATAGTTATTTAAATCTTTTAAAGAAAGTTTTTTATCAACCAAATTTTGATATTTATTGTTTACAACAAAACAATCATTTATTTTTTTACATTTAATAATATTAACATCATTTCCATAGTTCTTATCATCAATGTTTAGTATCAAAATATCTATTAAACCATTTTTTAATTTTTTCACTAATTCAGAAGTTAAATTTGTAATTATTTGTATATCTATTTTAGGATATAAAGAATGAAATTGTTCAAGATAAGGCAGTAAAAATTCCTTTGTCAATGTTGTACTAACGCCAATTTTAATACATCCTGCTTCAAGATTAATTAGATCTGTAAACTTATTTTCTGCATTATTAATATATTCCATAGCTTGTTTTATGTATTTATAAAATTCTTTTCCTTCTTCTGTAAGAACAACACCACGTTTAGTTCTAACAAATAGTTGTCCTCCCAACTGTTCTTCTAAATTCTTAATTGATTTACTTATTGCTGGTTGAGATATATTTAATTCCTTACTTGCTCTGGTAATATTAGAGTTATTGGCAACAACATAAAAAATTCTATACAATTCAAAATCTATATTCATAATAACCTCCGGTTATAATAAGCATAACAAACATGTATTTTAATTATATCAATAACAGTAATATAATACAAGTAGATAGGAGGTAGATTATGATTATAGGTATTTGTGGTAAATCTGGTAGTGGAAAAACTACATTAGCAAATGAAATAATTAAATTAACAGAAAATAAGGCTATACATTTAGATATAGATAAGGTTGGACATAGGTCATTATTGCTACCAAATGTCAAGGAGAAATTAGTAAACTCTTTTGGAAACTCTATTCTAAAAAAAGATATGGTTGATAGAAAAAAGCTAGCTAAAATAGTTTTTAATTCTAAGGAAGCAATGAATAAATTAACAGATATTACATGGAAGTATATGCAAATAGAAATTGATAATTTTCTTAATACAAATAAAGATAAAATTATGATTATAGATTGGTTATTATTACCAAATTCAAAATACTTTGATATGTGTGATGTGAAAATACTTTTAGATATCCCCTACGAGATAAGAAAAAAAAGAGCGATGAAAAGAGATAATATAACAGAAGAAGCATTTGATTTAAGAGAACAAGCAAGTATTAATTTTGATGTGGATGCTTTTGATTATGTTATCAAAACAAATAATGAAGAAACAGTTAAAAGGTTGGTGAAATTATTATGACAAAAGTTTTATATCCAGGAAGTTTCGATCCTATCACAAAAGGACACATGAATATTATAGAACAAGCAAGTAATTTATTTGATGAAGTAATAATAGCGGTTATGCAAAACCCTTCTAAAAAATCTGGTTTATTTACTTTAGAGGAAAGGCTTGAAATGATTAGAAAATTATATCAAAATATGAACAATATCAAAGTTATTTCAGCTCGTGGTGCAGCAGTAGATGTTGCATTGCTCAATGAATGTAAAGCAATCATTAGAGGCCTTAGAAGTTTAAGTGATTATGACTATGAAGTACAATTACAACAGATAAATAAAGAAATATCAAGTAATGAAGTAAATACAGTATGTTTATTTGCGGACAAGGACTATCAGTTTATATCATCGAGCATGGTTAAGGAAGTTTTTACTCTTGATAAGAATATTTTAGGATACGTGGATCCCATTGTACAACAAAAAATGTTAATTAAGAAAAGAAGTTTAATACAATGAGTTCAATAATAATTACTAAGCTAAGAACTGTATCACCGTATACAAAAGGTAACATGAATTGTCCAATGCTCTTAGTAGAATATAATGGTAAAAAATAATATTAAGGAGATGATGATGTGGAAATTTGTTCTAATAAAACTAATTATAATATGAAAAAAATAAATTCGAGCTTAATAGTAGAGAAATTAAACAATCCATCTTTTTCTAATTTAACTAACTCATCCACCAAAATAATTGATATGCACACTCATACCAATTATTCAGACGGAGTTCTATCACCGCAAGAATTAATAGCTTTAGCGATTGCTAAAAATATAGGCACTATTGCAATAACTGATCATAATACTATTGAAGGAATAAAAACAATTAATAGAAGTGATAAATTAATTAAAGATAGTAGTATCAAAATTATCAATGGTATTGAAATATCTGCCAAGGCCAATAAAGGAAAGATGCATATATTAGGTTATGGTTTTGATTTAAATAATAAAACCTTAAATAAAAAACTGGTCGATTTAAAAGATAACAGTATCAATCAAGTCCTATCGATAATGGAACAAATTAAAAGAGACTATGGAATTAGATTTAGTTATGAAGATATAAAAGAGCTGGTCAATGCGAATCATAACTTAGGTCGTCCAGATTTAGCAAAGCTTTGTGTTAAATATGGTTATGCAACTAGTATTAAAGATGCCTTTGATAAGTATTTAGTAGATGCATATAATAAAACAAGACAATCAAATAATCAACTACAATATCAAGAATGTTTGGAATTAATAATAAATAGTGGAGGTATACCTGTTTTAGCGCATCCCAAATCACTAGAATTATCAGAAAAGGAATTTCTAATTTTATTGAAGGATATGATTAGTTGTGGATTACAGGGGATTGAAGTATATCATTCAAGTCACACAAAAAAAGAAATGAACTATTATTTATCAATAGCGACAGAGTATGGTTTACTTGTCAGCGGAGGTAGTGATTTTCATGGAAAGTCTGTTAAACCAGATATTGAATTAGGAACAGGAAAAAATAATAACATAAAAATTAAAAAGTTATCATTACTTGACAAGTTAGAAAAACGTACTTTTCTACACTAGAATTAATCAAATCATTTAACATAAAACGTATTGATTTAATCACCAATACGTTTTGTGCGCTTTTATATTTTTTAATTCTAACCATTTTATATAAATAACAATATACAAGTAAAAGGATTCCAATTATAAAAAATATTTTAAAGAAAAAATTACCATTTAAACACTATCTTAAAATATCTTTTTAATTTTTTGTTAAAAAGAGGTTGACATTTTAATTTGATATTAATATAATGTTAATAACAGGTGGCCACCTATTATATTTTTTAAAGAAAGATATTAACAAAACGTTAATAAGAGGAGAAATATGATTAAAAATTTAAAGCTTTATAAAAAAGCATTAATAGTTGTGGATATGGTAAATGGCTTCATCTATGAAGGACCATTACATGATAAATCGTGTAGTAAAATTATACCCACCCAAAAGGAAATTATTGAAAACTATTTAAATAATGGTGATTTAGTTATCTTCATTAAAGATACTCATGATAAAAATGCTACTGAGTTTTTAAGAATGCCAGCACATTGTATTAAAGGTACAAAAGAAGCAGAGCTTGTTCCTGAACTTAAAGTTTATGAAAACCTTGACAATACGATATCGATTGAAAAAAACTCCACCAGTTTTAATGAAGCTCCAGCATTTAGAACATTAATTGATGAATTAGTTAATCTTGAAAGAATTGATGAAGTTGGTGTTTGTACTGATATATGTGATTTTAATGGTATCATGGGACTTGCTAACAGATTAAATCAAGAAAATAGAAATGTTTTTCTAAATATATATGAGAACGCTATTAAAACATTTGATGAGGATGCAAGACAAGAATATGTAAAAGCAGCTAAGTTATTAATGAAACAACAAGGTATTAATATTATAAGAAAGTAGGTAAATTTATGAATAATAAAAGTATAATGACAGATTTTTATGAGTTAACAATGGCTCAAACATATTTTGATTCTGGTAAGAAAGATGAAGAAGTATATTTTGATATTTTCTTCAGAAATAATCCTTTTAATGGAGGATATACATTAAGTGGAGGTTTAGAAGAAATAATTAATTATGTTAAAAATTTTAAATATGGAGAAGAGGAGATAAATTATTTAAGAAGTCTTAAAATATTTAACGAAAAATTTCTTAACTATTTATCTAATCTAGAGTTTAAGGGAGATATATTTGCAGTTCCCGATGGAACAGTAGTTTTTCCTAACGAACCAGTAATTACTGTTAAGGCAGATGCGGTTACTGCTCAACTTCTAGAAACAGCACTTCTTGCGTGCTTCAATCATGGATCTCTTGTTACAACTGCAGCTAAAAGAATAACAAATGAAGCCGGAAACATTCCTGTAATGGAGTTTGGTGCCCGTAGAGCCCGTGGAATTGACTCTAGTATTGAGGCTAGTAAAGATGCTTATATAGGAGGATGCTGTGGAACATCTAATACATATGCCGGCATGAAGTATAACATTCCAGTACTTGGAACAATGGCTCATTCTCTAGTAACCGAATCTGACAATGAGTATGAAGCCTTCAAAAAGTATGCTATGTCAAACCCTGATAATTGCGTTTTCTTAGTTGATACATATGACACTCTAAAAAGTGGTATTCCAAATGCTATTAAGTTAGCTGATGAATATTTGAAACCAAATGGAATCAAATTTAAAGGTATTAGAATTGATAGCGGTGATTTAGCCTATCTTTCTAAAGAAACGAGAAAAATGTTAGATGAGGCTGGATATAAAGATACAAATATTTGCTTATCCAATGGATTAAACGAATATACCATTCGTGACTTAAAAAATCAGGGAGCATGTATTGATTCTCTAGGAGTTGGGGATAATATTTCTGCAGCTAAAGAACGTCTAGGAGGAGTTTATAAATTAGTAGCGGTAAAAAAAGATGATAAAATTATTCCCAAAATTAAAGTCAGTAATGATTCTATCAAGACGACAAATCCAGGATATAAAAAAACATATCGTTTTTATGATAAATCAACAGGCTATGCCCTAGGTGATGTAATAGTCCTTGCTGAAGAAAAAATATCAAAAAATAATTATACATTAGTACATCCTGTTGATACTTGGAAACAAAAAAGATTAAGCAATTATCATGTCCGTGAATTACAAGTACCAATATTTAAAAATGGCGTATTAGTGTATAAAGATCCTAGTATCCAAGATAAGAAAAAATATTGTGAAAATGAATTTAAAACCTTATATCCAGAAGTCACAAGAATTGAAAAACCTCATGAATACTATGTAGATTTAAGTGAAAAATTGAGAAAATTAAAAGAAGAATTAATTAAAATGCAAACAAGTAAAAATATAGAAAATGCAAAGGTAAAGATAAAAAAATGAAAAAGGCAAAATTAAATGAATTAAAATCATATATTGAAGAATTGAAAATTATAAAAAAGAATTGCTACAAGAAGATAATGGATTTTTAAATATAGAAAGTTTTCGCTGTACTCTTAATAATGGCAAGAGTATGAAAAGAGAAAAAATACTCAAGGGAGGACTTAATAAAAGCGCGTGTATTGTAATGCCAATTTTAGATGATGCTAAAACCATTTTAGTAGTTCAACCACGTCTTTCTACCAGTGAAGGTGTGTCGGTTGAGTTACCGGCAGGATACGTAGAACAAAATGAAAAACCTGTTACTACTGCTTTAAGAGAATTAAGAGAAGAAACTGGTTATGTTCCTAACCAAATAGTTTATCTAGATAAATTTTATCAAGATCAAGCTTGTGGCGTGGCTTCCTATAATTATGGTTTTGTAGCGTTAAATTGTAAAAAGAAATTTAATCAAGAGTTAGATGAAAGTGAATATTTAAAATATTTTGAATGTGATTTAGATGATGCTTATGAATTGACACAACTTGGATATATTAATGATATTCAATCAAAATATGTTATGATGTGTGCTAAAAAATATCTAAAAAAGTGAGGTGTTAAAATGAAAGAAAATGGTTTTGTAAGAGTAGGTGCCCTTGTTAATAAACTAAGTCTAGGTAATGCCATAGAAAATGCCAAAGAAATCTCTAGGCAAATAAAAAAAGCTTATGAGGCAGGAGTTGAAATCATTGTTACTCCCGAACTTTCTCTTACTGGCTACACTTGTGGGGATATGTTTTTACAAGACAAATTAGTAAAGGATAGTATCATTGGACTTGAATACGTCCTTTCAGAGACAAAAAGCCTTAATATTATTTCTATTATTGGTATGCCAATAAGTACTAATAACGCATTATTTAATTGTGGGGTAGTTATTAATAGAGGAAAGTTACTTGGAATTATCCCTAAAACATATATCCCTAATTATAAGGAGTTTTATGAATGTAGGTGGTTCTCATCTAGCTTAAATTTAGATATTAACGAAATAGAACTGTTAGGTCAAAAAGTTCCAATTGGTTGTGATTTACTATTTCAAGATAGAAAAAATCCTAATATAACTTTTGCTATTGAAATATGTGAGGATTTATGGGCCGTTACGCCTCCTAGTAATGATTATGCTAAAAGTGGAGCGACAATTATCTTTAATTTATCTAGTAGTAATGAGCTAATAGGTAAACATAATTACAGAAAAAATTTAATTTCCTCACAATCATCTAAAACAATATCTGCCTATATTTATGCATCAAGTGGCATGCTGGAGTCTACTTCTGACATACTATTCGGTGGAGCAAGTCTGATATATGAAAATGGTACTTTATTAAAAGAAGGAGAACGCTTTTTAACAGAAAGTAATATTATTTATCAAGATATTGATGTTTTAAGATTAGTTAATGATAGAAGAGTTAATAAAAGCTTTAACTTTTCATCTGACAATAAGATTTATCGTAGAATAAACATTGATATACATAATAACATTTCTAAGTTAGAAAGAAAGTATTCAAAATATCCTTTTGTTCCTAAAGATGATATATTAAGAAATGAAAGATGTTTAGAAATCATAAATATTCAGAGTAATGCTCTTGCCAGAAGATTAATTCAACTAAATTATCCTAAATGTGTTATTGGTATGAGTGGTGGACTTGATTCCACACTTGCTTTTCTAGTAACTGTTAGGGCTTTTGAAAAATTAAACCTTGATAATAAAAATATAATAGGCATTACAATGCCAGGTTTTGGTACTACAGATAGAACATATAATAATTCTATAAAATTAGTAGAAAGTTATAATGCTACTTTAAAAGAAATAAATATAAAAGAAGCCTGCACTATTCATATGAAAGATATTGGTCTTAATCCTACTGATAGAAGCATTACTTATGAAAATATTCAAGCTAGAGAAAGAACACAAATATTAATGGATGTTGCCAATATGGAAAAAGGTATTGTAATTGGAACAGGTGATTTATCAGAACTTGCTCTTGGTTGGTGTACCTATAATGGTGACCATATGAGTATGTATTCTGTTAATTCATCCATTCCCAAAACTCTAATAAGATATCTAGTAAAATGGTTTATGGATAATGAAAAGGGTATAAGACATGATGTTTTAAAAGATATTTTATCTACTCCAATTTCACCAGAACTATTGCCACCAGATAAATATGGCAATATAGTTCAAAAAACAGAAAATTCAATAGGTCCTTATGTTTTGCATGACTTTTTCTTATATCACTTTTTAAGGCATGGAGTACGACCAAAAAAACTTTATTTTTTGGCACTACATACATTTGATGATTTTTCTCGTGAAGATATTTTGAATTATTTGAAAGTATTTATAAATAGATTTTTCACTCAACAATTTAAAAGGAATTGTGTTCCCGATGGCATAAAAGTAGGAAGTATTAGTCTATCTCCTAGAGGGGACCTTAGAATGCCTAGTGATATGGAATATAAAAGTTATCTAAAAGAACTTGATGAATTAGAAAAAAATTAAGAAGAAACGATTAACTACATCACCAAATATAAATTATATGTTATAATCAATTTATAAATAAGAGGTGATATTATGAGTATTTATAAAACAGAAGAAGAGTTTTTAAAGAATTACGATTCATCTGCCTTTGAAAAATTATCTATGACATCTGATATTTTACTAATAAGCGTATCGTCAGAAGAAAAAGAAAATTATCGTAAAACGGATAAGAAGATGATGAGTATTTTACTTGTTAAAAGAACTGATTTCCCATATAAAGATAAATGGTGTCTTCCTGGTGGTTTTTTAAATCCTAAGACAGAAACTTTAGAGGAATGTGCTAAAAGAGTTTTAAAAAGTGAAACAAATTTATCTGATATTTATTTAGAACAATTATATACATATGATGCTATTAATAGGGATCCAAGGCTTAGGGTTGTTTCAACATCTTATATAGCTTTAGTTGATAAAAATAGATTAAGTAAGGATTTAAATCCTAATGCTTCATGGTTTGATATAACTTTAATAGAGGAAAAGAATGGAGTCGTTGATATTATATTAGATAATAAAACAGAAGTACTACATCTCCAAATAAAGAAAACATTACGTGAGAAAACAACAGATAGGTATCAATTCAGTACCAAAAAAAATACTTTAGCCTTTGATCATGATTTAGTAGTTCTTTCAGGAATTGAAAGAATTAAGAACAAGTTAAATTATACTGATATAGTATTTAATATGATGCCAGAGTATTTTACTTTAGGGGAGCTTCAGAATGTTTATGAAGTAATTCTTGGTAAAAAACTACTTGCTCCAGCTTTTAGAAGAATTATTAAAGATAAGGTTCAAAAAACAAATAAACAAACTTCTGGTGATGGACATAGACCATCAACATTATTTAAATATAAAAGAAATATATAACTTATATATTTTTTTTTAAACACTATGATATTAATAATATATTAATAAGAAAGGTGAAGATATGAAAATAGGAATATTTATTGGGAGTTTTAATCCTCCTCATTTAGGTCATTTAGATATAATAAAGTATTTGTTAAATAAAAAATATGTGGATAAAATACTAATTGTTCCAACAAAAAATTACTGGAATAAAACTAATTTAATTGATATCAATAAAAGAATCGCTATGCTTAAATTTTATGAAAATGACAATATTAAGGTTGATACCAGTAATAATAATTATCAGTATACATATCAATTGATGAGAAAATTAAAAAAAGAATATAGTCATGATGAACTATATTTGATTATTGGAGCTGATAATATTATTAATTTTAAGAAATGGAAAAATTACGAGGAACTTTTAACTTATAATATTATAATAATGACACGTAATAATATTGATATTTTAAAATACACTTCTCACTTAACAGGGAAATTTACTGTTGTTAATGACTATAACTTCACTGACATTTCATCTACCAAAATCAGAAATAATGTTTTCTTAAATAAGAAATATCTACAAGAAGATATCTATCACTATATTATAGAAAATAAATTATATAATGCAGCTGATAAAATTTTAACTGAGCATATTAGTAGTAGTTAAATTTATTTATAAAAAGGAAATGATTCCGATACTAGAGAAAAATATTCCCATTAACAAAGTTATTACTTCACTGAATCTAATACTTTTATATATTATAAATTTTTGGGGCTTATTTTCATTAATGAATATTTCATATTTATTTCCAACGATTAATTGGCAAACCTCTTTTTTTGTTAATGCTTCAAAAGTTTGTACCTCATATTGTTGACCATTAAACTCATATCTAAAAACAGGAGAGTAGGAAGTAATTATTCCATAGCCACCTGTAGGAGCTTTATAAGTATTATATCTTAAGTATATAGCATCTATTTTCATCTTGCATCTAGACTTTGATAGTTGTAAAAAGATAAAGAATAAGATTAGAAGTATACCTAAAATAAGTATCAAAATCATTTCCATACCTCCTTTGAATATTACCATAAATTATACTATAAAAATTAATAAAATAAAAATATTATTAGTATTAACACTTTATAAATTAAAAGGTTTAGATAAAATTTCTAAACCTTTATTCATTTATAAGATCATTATTTAGTTTTATTTTTTCTAAATTACTACTTGAAATATGAATAATTACCTTGTAATCAAAAATTTTATAAATTCTTCTTTTATGTTTCAAACTATCTAAAGCTATTTTAAATGAGTCGATAGGTGATAGCATATTATCATAGAAGTAATAATAATATTTTTTGTCATTAGAATCATAATCAAAGTCTTTTTCTATACTAACTTTATTGCCACTATGGTATTTTACATCTATTACCATATCTTCTAAACTATCATCTACAATAATTTGGGTATGAGGTAAATCAATTGCTGGTAAGATAATATTGTCATTCATTTTTATATTATAATGATCTGTCACAAGATTATCCTTATTATCATAGAAATTTAGGTATGTACAAAAACTAATTGCTCCACCAACACCAATTAAGGAAAAGCTAGTTATTAGAATTATAAAGATATTTTTTATAGCCATTTTCTGGTTAAATATAAAATTATATATAATTTTTAAAAGACATATACCAAGTACAACAGTTCCAGAACCAGCTACAAAAAGTCCTGCAAAAAAAAGTCCATCTTTTATAAATATCAATGCTGACATAGAACAGAATATTAAAAATATTAAAAACATAATCAAAGGTAATGCAACCATTATTAAACATCCTTTAAAGAATACAATGGCGATTTTTGCTAAAAGATAGAAAAAATTATAAATAGAATGTTTAGCATCTCTAATAATAATCTTATTTTTCTTTTTTTCTAAAAAAACTCTTTGTTCTTTTTTAGCATTGTTATTTGTATCATCATTTATTGGCTCTTCAATAATCTTATCATTTGCATACTCATCTTCTACTGTTACAAAATAATCAAGATATCTAATCTTAAAAATATGTATCACAACTATAAATCCTATAATAATACTAAATATTAAATAAGCACATGTAAAGAAGGCATTAATAATATTTTGTAGGGGATAGGGTAGTAGACCTGATAAAGAGCGTATAACTTCATTGTAGATAAAGGTATAAAATATTCCCAGAATAGATGTAATTAATATTATCATAATTATAATTTCTAATACACATTTGATTTTTTCCCTTAATCTCATACTCCAAAACATATTGACTGTCTTCGTTATGAATGATAAAAACTCTTGCAGATAGTTTCCTATATTCATCTTTTTTGCCTTGGAAGAAGTAGTATTACCGGAAGCCACATCATCAATTAAATCATAAATATTACAATCTAAAATATCACACAGTAACATAATTTTATCCATATCAGGATATGATCTTCCAGATTCCCATTTAGAAACAGCTTGTCTTGAAACTCCACATCTATCAGCAAGTTGTTCTTGACTCATATTTTTTTCTTTTCTTCGTTTTTGCAACTTATCACAAAACTTCATTTTTTTCACCTCTACCAAAAATTTTACTACACAAAATAATGGTTGCGCTACCAACTATTAGTTGTTTTTCTGTATAATATCAGTTGCATTTAAAAAAGACAATAAAAAAAGAAGAAAATTACTTTCTTCCATTATTTAGTTAAGGTAAATGTATCAACAACATCAAAATTGCTACTATACATTGATGGACCATTAATTGCTATATAATGATAATTACCATATTCATCAGCAAAACACCATGTACACATATAAGAACTAATTGAACTTAGATAAGCTGACTGTTTTGTTGCTTGATATTTACCAACTCTTACACTTTCAACTTTTATGTTAGTAGCGCCATAACCTTCCATTTTACTATAGATACTATTAGCGTATTCTCCTATAGTATAATTTGGACTATCTATTGCGTATAAAGATAAAACCCATTTTCTATCAATACTATATTGAAGAGCAGAACTACCATCAGAATCTTTATATAAAATCCAGTCATTACTAATTCTTAAATAACCGAATTTTTCATTTCCAATTACTTGCATACCTCTTTCATCATAATAATCATCATCACTATCAACTATATTAGTATCTTCAATTCTAGGTTGAATGTCATTATCATCCATATCCATAACCGCAAAAACAATTAAACTTATAAATCCAACTAATATTATAAAGGATAGAACTAGACCAATAATACTTAATACAAAACCAGGGCATCCTTTTTTCTCATTACTTTTATATTTTGCTCCCGTACATATTCCGACAATAGCAACAGGAATAACCAAAATATTACAAAATGCAAATATAATACTTATTAAACCTAAAACAAAAGATGTATTTTTTAAACTGTCATTTCCATTAGCTACAACATTTTGCTTATTAGGAGTATTATTTGTAATTTCAAAATTATCAAGTTCCTCTATCGGTTGAGCATTACTTGTATTTTCTAGAGTATTTTTTTCACCTTCACTAATATTTTCTTTTATTTCTTTCTTTGGTAAAGTATCTTTATTTTCATCAATTTTATTTCCGCAATATGGACAAAATGTTGCATCATTTTCTAACTTACTACCACACTTACCACAATACATATTTAACCACCTCTTCCTAAATTATAACATAAGAATAAAAATAAACATAAATAAAAATAAAAAAGTATAGAAATTTGTAAAATAATATGCTATAATCTAAGAGTTTATAAAGAAGAGGTGTATTTTATGAAGAAGAGAAATGTTGCTATCATAGCGCATGTTGACCATGGTAAAACAACCCTTGTAGATGAAATATTAAAAACTTCAGGAATGTTTCGTGATAATGAAGATATGTCAAATGTTTCCATGGATTCAAACCAATTAGAAAAAGAAAGAGGAATCACAATTTTAGCTAAGACAACGGCCTTAGACTATAATGATTATCGTATCAACATTTTAGATACTCCAGGTCATGCAGATTTTGGTGGAGAAGTTGAACGTATTATGAATATGGTTGATGGAGCAATATTAGTAGTGGATGCTTATGAAGGCCCAATGCCACAAACAAGATTTGTTTTGAAAAAAGCTTTTGAGGCTAAGGTAAAACCTATTGTTGTCATTAATAAAGTTGATAAACCAAGTGCTAGATGTGGAAAAGTATTAGATGAAATTCTTGACTTATTCATTGAACTAGGAGCAGATGAAGAACAATTAGATTTTAAAGTTGTATATGCTAGTGCTCTTAATGGTACATGTTCACTTTCAGATGATCTATCAACTCAAACTCCAGGATTCCATGAATTATTAGACTTAATTATTTCAGAAATTCCAGCTCCAACAGGAAGCAAAGAAGAAAATTTACAAATGCAACCAGCATTATTAGATTATAATGAATTTGTTGGAAGAATTGGAATAGGTAAGGTAGCTAATGGCCAAATTAAAACAGGTCAAATGGTTTCATGCTGCCGATTAGATGGTTCTATAAAACAGTTTAGAATTCAAAAATTATTTGGTTTTTATGGCTATAAGAGAATAGAAATCGAATCTGCCGAAGCAGGGGACATTATCGCAGTTGCGGGACTTACTGATATTTCAGTAGGTGAAACATTATGTGATGTCGGACAAGAAAAAGCTCTTCCAAAATTACATATTGATGAAGCAACACTACAAATGACATTTGGTACAAACACATCACCATTTGTTGGTAAAGATGGAAAAATTGTAACCGCAAGAAAAATAGAAGAAAGATTATTAAAAGAAACACAAAAAGATGTAAGTTTAAAAGTAGAACCTTATACAAATGAATCATTCTTAGTATCAGGACGTGGAGAATTACATTTAGGAATCTTAATAGAAAACATGCGTCGTGAAGGATTTGAACTTGAAGTTAGTAAACCACAAGTAATTATTAAAGAAGAGAATGGTCAAAAAATGGAACCATATGAAGAATTACAAATTGACTGTCCAGAAGAAGTTGTTGGTAGTGTAATCGAACAATTAGGGTTAAGAGGCGCTAATATGGAAAATATGACTAACTTTGAAAATCAAGTTCGATTAATTTATACAATTCCATCAAGAGGACTTATCGGTTTTTCAACTGATTTCATGACTTTAACAAAAGGATATGGAATAATGAGTCACTCATTTAAAGAATATCGCCCAATGTCTAGTCTAAATGTTGGAGAAAGAAAACTAGGAGTTTTAGTTTCTATGGAAAATGGAGCTTCAACTGCTTACTCAATCGGAAATTTAGAGGACAGAGGAGTAATGTTTATTGAACCAGGAACAGAAGTTTATGAAGGAATGATTATTGGTGAATGTAACCGTGATAATGATTTAGCTGTAAACGTAGTAAAAGGTAAAAACTTAACCAATGTTCGTGCATCAGGAAGTGATCATACAGTTGTTTTAAAAAGGCCAAGACCAATATCACTTGAATATGCTATTGAATATATAAATTCAGATGAATTAGTTGAAATTACTCCAAACTTTATTAGATTAAGAAAGAGAATTTTAAATACTGAAGAAAGAAAAAAATATGATTCAAGAAAAAAATAACTATTATATAGTTGTTTTTTTTTGAACATTTATTTATAATATACTTATGATAGAGGGTGATGATATGGCCAAGAAAAAAGACGTTCAAGAAGAACTAATGAAAACTCACGTCCTTAATTTAAATGAAATAAGAGAAGCAGAAAAGAAAGACAAGATAGAAAAAAGAAAAAAAACACCCATCGCTTTACTTATTTTGGGTATTATTCTAATTATTATAGGAATTTCATATTCAATCTTTTTAACGCATAAAAAACTAAATGCACCACAAAAAACCGAAAAAGAAAAAAATGAAATCACGTGTATCTCAAATTTAGTGGATAATATATTTAATGTTAATATAAACACTAAAACAACATATAAATTTAGCAATCAAAAATTAATTTCTGGTTCAACAACTTCAACTATTGTTCCAATAGATAACGCTAATATAACTTCATTACCAACCATTCAAACCAATTTAGTAAATGCTAGTTTTGGTGTACCAACATATAGTGACTTAAATGGTGGGATATCATTAGCCATGTTAATTAAAAATAATACATTAAATATAAATGCAAATATAAATTATACAACTTATATTTATAATGAAAAACAAGCGATTATAAATAGATATATAAATATTCCTAATTTTACCAAAGATTATAATTTACCAAAGGTAAAAAAGGAAAGTGAAAAATTAGGAGCCCTATGTAATTAGGACTCTTTTTTAGTGATAATATTTTATTATATAAAAAAAGATAGCTTATGCAGCTATTCTTTCACCTTTGTTTAATGATCTCTTTTCTCTAGTAGTCATTCTAACCTTTGTACCATCTTCAAGTCTTACAACTTGTAAGTTCAATTTTTGTTGTCTTTTAGTCGTATTTAAAGCATGTGATCTATCATTAGCTGATAAAGGTTTTCTACTTGTAATCTTAACTGCCATATTATCCCTCCTTTGCGTTAACTACATCTGCTTACTAACTTTACCATAAAAAGAAAACAAAGTCAAACATTTTTCCCATTTTTCTGCATAACGCGTTAATAATAATTATTTCCTATTTTTAAACTTTACACTATAAAAGATTTATACTTTAGAAATTAATACAATAATGATATAATGAAATAGGAGGGATAAATATGGCTAATAATATTAGAATTAAACGTTTAAATCATGCTTTTATGGAAGAAATTAGTATGATTTTAATGGAAGAAGTCCGTGATGAGGATTTAAAATTCGTGACCATAACAGGTTGTGATATTACTAACGATTTAAGTTATGCGAAAGTATATTTCACAGTCTTAGATAAAGATAAAAAAGAAAAGGTATTAGAAGATATAAATAATGCTGCATCATTCATTAGAGGAAAACTTAGTGAAAGAATTGAAATAAGGCATACACCAGAATTAAAGTTTATTTATGATGACTCAATAGAATATGGAGAAAAAATAGAAAAAATAATAGATAAGTTACATAAAGAAAAACAAAATTAATACAATTTGTTTTATTTGTGTTATTATAATTATGAAGTTAAGGGTGATTATATGAAATTAAAGGCTAACAATACAGAAGTAAATTACATACAATATGGTAGGGGCAAAGATATAATTTTATTACATGGCTGGGGACAAAATATTGAAATGATGCGTCCAATAGGTGATGCCCTACAAGATAAATTTAGAATTACTATATTAGATTTACCTGGCTTTGGTGAAAGTAAAGAGCCGCCCTTTCCATGGGACATAGATCAATATTCACTAATGTTAGAAGAAGTTGTTGAACAGTTAAATATTAAGAAACCCATTGTTATGGGACATTCATTCGGTGGAAGACTTGCCATCCGCTATGCATCTGAAAATAATATTGAAAAACTTATCCTATTTGGTAGCCCAGTTCGTCCAGAAAAATCACCTACTGATATTAAAACAAGAATACTAAAGAAAATAAAAACAATGCCCGGAATGAATAAAATTGGCGAATATATGAAAAAGTATATTGGCTCAAGAGACTATAAGAATGCGTCTCCTATAATGCGTCAAGTATTAGTAAATGTCGTGAATAAAGATCTTTTTGAATATGCCAAGAAGATTAAGGCTCCAACACTACTAATCTGGGGTGATAATGATGAAGAAGCTTCAATTGAAGATGCTAAATTATTAGAAGGTACAATGCTAGATGCCGGATTAATAGTTCTAAGAGGAACACATTATGCTTACTTAGAAAATCTACCGCAAGTAATTAGTATTTTAAATAACTTTTTATAGGAGGAATGTATGTTTTACTTAATAACCATTTTAATTATTGCCTTACTGTTTGTTAAAAGCAAAAAAAGTCTACATATGTTACAACAAAATCTTTATAATGAAAATAATCGCTATATCAAGTGGAATTTAAAACACTGTTCACAGTTTTTAAATATAGAAATAATAGCCATTTTATTATCTGCAATAGGATTATTTGTAGTATATGATTTAAGATTATATAATTTCATTATTGAACTTGCTTTAATAATTATATATTTAGTTTCATTTATGCTTTGGAAAAACCATCTTAAAAATGAACAAACAAAAAAGCCCCTTGTTTATACCAAAAGAATAAAACGCTTAATTTTGACTGCTTCAATAATATATTTAATTCCTATTATTTTAATGTTTTTACATAAAAATGATATCGAGTATGTGTGGTTAATGATATTAATTCTTGCTATTGCTACTTATTTAAATGCTTTGATTGTTTTTGTTGCTAATATCATTAATTATCCAATTGAAAGAATGGTATATATATATTATAAGAATAAAGCTCAAAAGAAATTAAAGAGTATGCCAAATCTTAAAATAATAGGTATTACCGGTAGTTATGGTAAAACAAGTAGTAAAAATATTTTAAGTGATATTTTAAATATTAAATATAATGCCTTACCAACTCCTAAAAACTTAAATACTTATAATGGTTTGATTATGACTATTAATAACAATATGGATAAGTTTACCGAAATATTCATAGCGGAAATGGGAGCCTATGTAAAGGGTGAAATAAAAGGACTATGTAATTTAGTAAAACCTCAATATGGAATTCTAACAAGAATTGGAACTGCTCATCTTGAAAGCTTTGGTAGTGAACAAAATATTATTGATGGTAAATTTGAACTAATTGAGTCACTTCCATCAAATGGAATAGGTATTCTAAACATGGATGATGAAAAGCAAGTAAATTATAATTTGAAAAATAATTGTAAGATAGTTTGGATTGGTATTGATAATGAAGAAGCTGCAGTAAGGGCTACCAATATAAAATGTTCATCCAAAGGAACAACCTTTGACTTAGTGCTTAAGAACAGTACAAAGAAGTATCAATTTGAGACTAAGTTATTAGGAAAACACAATGTTTATAACATTTTAGCTTCAATCGCTCTTGGACTTGAATTTGGAATTGAAATATCTGATTTACAAGTTGCGGTAAGAGGAGTTAGACCAATAGAACATCGTCTAGAATTAAAACGCTTAGGAAACTTTTATATGATTGATGATGCCTATAATTCTAATCCAACAGGTGCAAAGAATGCCCTAGATGTTTTAAAAATGATGCCAGGTATAAAAATAGTCGTGACTCCAGGTATGATAGAACTTGGAAAAAAAGAAGACGAATATAATGAAAAATTCGGTGAACAAATAGCGGGCGTTAGCGATTATGTTGTCCTAATTGGTGCTGAGAAAACAAAGCCAATTAGTCAAGGATTAAAAAGACAAGGCTATGACTTTGACAATGTTATTGTTTACAATGATGTAAGAGAAGCCTATAAATTTATAAATTCAATAAAAAGTAACACTGATCAAGATGTGTATGCTTTATTTGAAAATGATTTACCAGATACATATAACGAAAAATAGAGGAGGAGTTTCATAATGAAAATTAAAGTAGGAGTTATTTTTGGTGGAGAATCAGCAGAACATGAGGTTAGTATAATTTCTGCTATTCAAGCAATAAATAAAATGAATGAGGAAAAATATGATATTATTCCCATTTATATAACAAAAGATAGACAGTGGTATACAGGAGCAATGCTAAAGGATATTGACTCATACCAAGATTTATCTTTAATAAAAAAATATGCTACTAATGTAGTGTTAGTAGAAAAAAATAATAGATTTATCTTACAAAAGAAAAAAGGTCTATTCAAACGTGAAGTAGCAGAAATTGATATAGCGTTCCCTATAGTTCATGGAACTAATGTTGAAGATGGTGTCCTACAAGGATATTTACAAACGATTGGTATTCCATTTGTTGGACCAAATACCTATGCCGGTGTAGTAGGTCAAGATAAAGTGTTTATGAAAGCTATTTTTGAGAAAGAAGACTTACCATTATCAAAATATGTATGGTTTTATGATAGCGAATATAAAACAGATAAAGATGAAGTCTTAAAGAAAATAGCTAAGTTAAAATATCCACTTATTGTAAAACCAGCTACAACAGGAAGTAGTATTGGTATTTCCTATGCTGAAGATGAAGCAAAACTTTGTGAGGCAATTGACGATGCAATCAATTATGATACTAAAATTTTAGTAGAGGAAGTAGTGGAAAATCTAAAAGAAGTAAATATAAGTGTATTAGGAAATTATGAACATCAAAAACTAAGTGTTATAGAAGAAGTAAATGGTCATAATAAATTTTTAACATATGAGGATAAATATATTGGTGGAGGAAAAACCAAAGCTAAATTTGGTGTAAAAAGTGTCCCATCTTGTAAAGGATCAAAAGGAATGTTATCTGCGTCAAGAAAAATTCCTGCTGACTTATCAGATAAGTTAAAAGAAGAAGTAGAAACTGTTGCTAAAAAAGCCTTTAAGGCATTAGGAAGTTCTGGATGCTGCAGAATAGACTTTTTGATTGACAGTAAGAAAAATAAAGTATATGTAAATGAAATAAATTCAATTCCAGGATCATTAGCTTTCTATTTATGGGAACCATTAGGAAAAGATTATACAGAATTATTAGATGATATGATTAATATAGGAATTAAGGATTATAAAAAAAGATCAAGCAAGACTTATACCTTTGACACTAATATCTTACAAGGATTTGCAAATAATAGTCTAAAGGGTGGAAAAACAAAACTAAAATAAGAAAAATGTAGCTTCAAATTTTGAAACTACATTTTTTTTAGAACAAAAGCATAAAAATTGTATAATCTATAATAAAAAGACAACTACGTTGTCTTAAAATTCAAATGGTGTCCCCTTGCGGGCTCGAACCGCAGACCCACTGATTAAGAGTCAGTTGCTCTACCAACTGAGCTAAGGAGACAAAATCAATTTACAAATAAGAGTATAACACATAATTTATTATTTGCATAGATTTTTTTGCTAAATTTCACAAAATAACTTAATATAATTAAACAAGAACAAAAAAATTGTGGTATATTATTGAATATATGGGAGGTAATGGTATGTCAGTAAAGAGATTTAATCCAGATATAAATGTTGGACTTAATGTTGAAGAAGTAACAAAAAGATACGAAAGTAACCTTGTTAATTTTGATCCCAGTTCTAAAACAAAGTCATTTAAACAGATAATCTTAGAAAATGTATTTACTTTATTTAATATCATTAACATTATATTATCAATTGCTATAATTTTAGTTGGCTCATATAAAAATTTAGCCTTTATGATAATTATAATTTTGAATACCTTAATTAGCATTATTCAAGAATATCGTAGTAAAAAAACTTTAGATAAATTAAAAATTATTTCAGAGGCTAAGGTTAAGGTAAGAAGAGAAGGCGTCGATAATAAACTTAATCTAAATGAGATTGTTTTAGATGACATCATTATTTTAGAAGCCGGTAACCAAGTGGTAGTAGACACAGTTATAAAAAGTGGTGAGGCTGAAGTTGACGAGTCATTTATTACTGGTGAGTCAGAAACCATTTATAAAAAAACTGGGGATATGATATTATCAGGTAGTTTTATTGTTAGTGGAAATGTTATTGGACAGGTAGAACACATAGGAAATGATAACTACACTTCAAAAATAGTTAATGATACTAAATACATCAAAGCTGTTTCTAGTGAGATAATGAATGCCCTAAATAAAATTGTTAGTACCATCTCAATGTTAATAGTACCAATTGCCATCCTCCTTTTTTATCGTCAGTTATACCTAGAGGATAGTAATATTACTAATGCCGTAGTTAATACAGTAGCGGCCCTAATTGGAATGATACCAGAGGGTTTAGTTCTACTAACTAGTACTGTTTTAGCTGTTAGTGTTATAAAGTTATCTAGAAGAAACGTATTAGTTCATGACCTATATTGTATAGAAACACTTGCTCGTGTTGATGTAGTTTGTTTAGATAAAACTGGTACAATAACAGAGGGCTGTATGGAAGTAGTTGAAGAAAAAAAAGAATCAAATAAAAATATTGGTAGTATTATAGCAACGATTTGTACTGCCCTAAATGAAGAAAATCCTACCGCCAAAGCTCTAAAAGAATACTATCATAGTGAGTTATTAGACGAAGAAATTATTAAAAATATATCCTTTTCCTCTAAAAGAAAATACTCAGGAATAGTAACTAATAAAAAAACATATGTCATGGGAGCCCCAGAATTTATATTAAAGGAAAAAATTGACAAATACAGAAATAAAATTGACAAATATACTAAGGAATATAGAGTTATTTGTGTTTGTGAGGCAGATAACGCGAAATTAGAAAATGTACATGTTTTAGGCTTTGTCCTATTAAGAGATAAAATTAGACCAGAAGCTCCTGCCACTCTTAATTATTTTAAAGAACAGGGGGTAACAATTAAAATTATTTCGGGTGATAATCCAAATACAGTTTTAAATATAGTTAAAAGAGCAGGAATGAAAGAGGACATTGAAATGATCGATGCCACTACATTAAAAAATGATGAAGATATTATGAATGCTGTTGAACGATATACAGTTTTTGGCAGAGTAACACCAGAGCAGAAAAAAGAAATAGTTATTGCCCTTCAAAATCATGGCCATACTGTCGCAATGACCGGAGATGGAGTTAACGATGTCTTAGCCCTTAAAGAAGCCGATTGTTCCATTGCCATGTCTACAGGATCGGATGCTACTAAAAATGTTAGTCAATTAGTATTGTTAGATTCCAACTTTTCGTCTATGCCAGAAATTGTTAAAGAGGGTAGAAGAACTATTAATAATATTGAAAGAAGTGCTTCACTATTTTTAGTTAAAACAGTTTATGCTAGCATTTTAGCTTTACTATTTATATTTATAAAAATGCCTTATCCTTTCATTCCTATCCAGTTAACTTTGGCAAGTGTTTCTACAATAGGAATTCCTTCATTTATTCTTTCCTTTGAACCTAATAATGAAAGGGTTACTGGCAAGTTTTTACCTAATGTCTTAAAGAAAGCTGTTCCACCAGCTATTACTATTGTTATAAATATATTAATAATAATTATTATTAGCAGTATTTTGAAATTAACATATACGCAAACCTCAACCTTATCTGTTCTAATGACTGGTTATACATCATTCATACTTTTATTTAAAGTATGTCAGCCTTTTAATATGATGAGAAAATGTCTCTTTGGCAGTATGTTCTTACTTTTTGTATTTGGAATAGTAAAATTAAAAACAATATTTTCATTTAGTTCATTTACCCTGCCAATGATCTTTACTACAATTTTATGTATTATTACTTCACATTATTTCTATAATTTAATAGAACATATCTTAAAAAAGTCCCTCGAAAATGCTAAAAAAATGCAAGAGGAGAAGAGAAAAACATTACTAAAACAAATTTAATTATAAAAAAATAAGAAAATACTTGATTTCTTATTTTTTTTGTTATAATATAGTGTTGTTTACTTCTTGAAAAAAAGTAAAAAAAACATCTTGCTTTTTTAAAAGAAATATTGTAACCACAAGGATTAGCAGCATCATGTGGTATTTTAAAAGGAGAAATTACTAAATCCTTAATTGAAAAATCTTCATATGGTATAAAATTATTTTTGTTAGAGTCACTGACTTTAGTGCTTTGATCAGGCATTGCATCCCAAGTTTCTTGAGTTGCATAAACAGGTATATTATATTTTTGAGAAAGTGTACCTAATCCTTTTACATGGTCTTTATGCTCATGTGTTACTAAAATTGCATCTATATCTTTAACATCAACTTGTATGCTGGTTAAAGCTTCTACTATTTTTTTGGCACTTTCGCCAGCATCAATTAATATCTTTGCATTATTGTTTTCTATAAATAAGCTATTTCCTGAACTTCCACTATATAAACTACAAAATTTAAACATAATAAATTCCTCTGCTTTTGCTTTTCTGTTTTTTTATTTTACTCAGAGACTCTTTGAATTTTTGCTCCAAGTTTTCTAAATTTTTCTTCTATATTTTCATAACCTCTATCTATATGGTCCAAATTATAAACTTCAGTAGTACCATTTGCTGTAATTCCAGCAATAATTAATGCTGCACCAGCGCGTAAATCTGTCATATAAACAGGAGCACCAGTTAAACCTTTTACTCCTTCAAAAATAGCAGATTTACCCTGAGCTGTTATTTTGGCACCCATTTTATTAAGTTCTTCTGTATATTGGAAACGTGATTCCCAAATACTTTCATTTATGATGCTTGTACCATCTGCAATTGATAAGACTACTCCAATCTGAGGTTGCATATCTGTTGGAAAACCTGGATAAGGAAGTGTTTTAACAGTGGCTTTAGTAGGCCTTTTATTTGTCCATACCCTAATAGAATCATCTAATATTTCAACATTTCCTCCTATTTCTAATATTTTTGCAGTAATACAATCTAAGTGCTCAGGAATACAATTATGGATTATTATGTCACCTTTAGTTGCAATAGCTGCTAGCATAAAGGTTCCTGCCTCAATTTGATCTGGAACAACGGAATATACTCCGTTGTTTTTTAAAGCCTTGACTCCGTTAATTTTTATAACGTCAGTTCCTGCACCACGAATGTCAGCTCCCATTGTATTTAAAAAGTTAGCGACATCAACAATATGAGGTTCTTTTGCTGCATTATCAATAGTTGTTGTTCCCTCAGCAAGAACACTAGCAAGCATAATGTTGATTGTGGCACCAACAGACACAACATCCATATAAATAGAAGTACCAACTAATTTTTTTGCTTTAGCAGATACTTTTCCTTGACCAACTTCTATTTTCGCACCTAAAGCTTCAAATCCTTTTATATGTTGATCTATCGGTCTTGCTCCAAGATTACAGCCTCCAGGTAATCCAACTTCAGCTTCACCACATCTTCCAAGCAAGGAACCTATTAGATAATATGAAGCTCTAAATTTGCTAGTCATATCTAAAGGAGCATTTGCACAACATACATTTGTTGTGTCAATTGTAATTTCATGTTCGTTGTTCCATGTAATCTTAGCACCTAATTCTTTTAATATATTACAAATTATTTTTACATCACTAATATTAGGCAAATTATCAATTGTGCAAATTCCATTTATTAATAAAGTTGCAGGAAGTATTGCGACAGCTGCATTTTTAGCTCCACATATAGTAACTTCGCCTTTTAATCTAGTTCCACCTTTTATTACTAATTTTTCCAAGATTGTCCCCCCAAGAAATATATTCTATTTATTTAAAATCTAAATAAAAGTAGAGTTTAAAATAATTAAACTCTACCTTAATATATATATCACAATTTAATATAAAATACAATACTTTGTTAAAGTTGCTATTTATTGGCAATTTTTAAATTTTGGAACATCTCTATTAAGCTAAATTTAAATTGAATATCTGAACTATTCTTATTGCTAATAATATTATATTCTTCTGAAGATAAATTACTTTCAATAATGCTTTTAGAATCATCTGGAACAACACCAGAAGTTACATCTACAAAGCAAAGAGGAGGGAACATCACACACCACCAATTTTGTCCGCTGGCATTTCCAATTTCAATTCTCAAAGCATCATAATTTCCTGATGGAAAAGAGATATCACCATAATGCTTTGTTGGAAAGTCGAAATTGCCAATTTTAATATTAACATCATAATTATATCCATTATCAACAATAACTTGTTTTGCTATTTTATAAAAATCATCTTTATGATCATTTACAAGTTTAATTACTTCTGATTTTGAAGAACAATCCATAGAAATAGAATTCATATATTTCAAAACGGCATCTCTTACCTTATATTTTAAATTCTGATCTTCAGTACTGTCGCTATTTGCAATAACATGTAATCTAAATACACTATTTGATATGTCAGTTGATACGGCATCAACATATGAAATTGCAGAAATAAGTATAAATATGCATAATAATATTAAAATAATAAAGGTATGTTTTACCTTGGTATTGTGTATAAAATTTAATAAAATTTTCATAAAAAACCTCCAATAGAAATTTATGTTATTAATAAAATTATTAGCTTAATTAAAAAAAATATACATTATTGGAAAAAATAATTTAATATAAAATGATGTGTCGAAATAAGACATACGATTTTACAGTAAAACAGCTTGACTTACGGAAATAAAGATGGTAAAATTTACCATATTAGAAATGAGGGGGCTTTATCATGAAAAGTTTAAAAGAGTGTTCAGAAAAATTATGTAGTTTTTACGTAAGTAACGCACATCTGGTAACAATGCTAATCCCATATTTAAGTAGAAAAATAAAAGAAGGAAATAATTTTATTATATTTACACAAAATAATTTAGAAAATGAAGTAGAAATGTTATTAAGTAAGATAAATATAAAAGAAGAAGAAAAACAAAAAATAAGAAATATAAATTGGAAAAAAAGTTTATATCAGGAAAATGTAATAAAAGAAAAATTAGAAAATAATATAGAAAATCTTTATATTATAATAAATGGAGATAATGAATATGTAGAAAAAATAAATGAAAAAGTGGAAAGAATAAATGAGAAAAACCAAAAAAATGTTACAATTATTGATTGTTATGAGGTACTACAAGTAAATCAAGAAATAAACAAAATACTCAATAACCATGACAAAATATTAAATACTTCAGGTGAAAAAGAAATATCAGAGGTATTTCAAGGCTACCAAAAAGATAATAATTTAAATAAAGAAAGAAAAATAATATAGACGATTTATTCGTCTATATTATTTTATGTAATAATGAATTGACGAAAAGCATAATTTGATATAATATATAAACAATTCGATTTTAGAAAGGAAGTTTTTTATGGAAGAAAAATTAGAAAAAGTAAAAACTATATTAGAAAAAAATGGGCAGACACATTTACTTAGTGCATTTGATAAATTAGATGATAATAAAAAAGAGATATTACTAAATCAAATTTTAGGAATTGATTTTGATTTAATGGAGAATCTTTACGAAAATACAAAAAAAGAAATTGAATTAGGGGATGTAAAGATAGAACCTATTTCATATAAAGACAAATATAAGATGCCAAAAGATGAACTTGAAAAATACAAAGAAATAGGAGAAGAAGAAATAAAAAATGGAAAATTAGCAGCTGTAACAATGGCTGGTGGACAGGGAACTAGACTTGGACATAGTGGACCAAAGGGAACGTATATGTTAGGTATAGAGCCAAATAAATCACTATTTCAAATACTTTGCGAATCGTTAAAAGAGGCAAACCAACAGTATAAAGTTGTAGTACCATGGTATATAATGACAAGTAAAGAAAATAACAAAGACACAATTAATTTTTTTGAAAATAATGCCTACTTTGGATATCCAAAGGAAAAAATAAAGTTCTTTATACAAGGTGAATTACCAATGATGGGAACTGATGGTAAAATATTATTAAATGAGCAAGGACTTGTTAAAGAAGCAGCTGATGGACATGGTGGAATATTTGAAGCAATGGTAAAAAGCAATATTATACAAGATATGAAAGATAATAAGATTGAATGGATTTTTATTGGAGGAGTGGACAATGTTCTTGTAAAAATGGTTGATCCTGTATTAATAGGATTGGCAAAAGAAAAACATGTATTAGCAGCAGGAAAATCTTTAGTAAAAGCAGGACCAAAAGAAAAAGTTGGTGTATTTTGCAAAAAAAATGGTAAACCAAGTGTAGTAGAATATACTGAAATCACAGATGAAATGGCAGAACAACAAGATGAAAATGGGGAACTTGTATATGGAGAATCTCATATTCTATGTAACTTATTTAATATAGATTGCTTAGAAGAAATAGGAAAAAATAAATTACCATATCATTCAGCATTTAAGAAAGCAACTTATAGAAAAGAAAATGGTGAGATAGTTGTTCCTACTGAACCAAACGCATACAAGTTTGAAGCATTTATATTTGATGCATTCGAGAAATTAGACGATATGGTGATATTAAGAGTAAAAAGAGAAGAAGAATTTGCTCCAGTAAAAAATGCAAGTGGAGTTGATAGTCCAGAAACAGCTAGAAAATTATATAATGATTTCATAAAAAATAGATAAATCAAAGAAAGGAAATTATATGGAATATAAGAATAAATATCAAAATTGGTTAAATGATACTAACATTGATGCTGAAACAAAAGAAGAATTAAAATCTATCAAAGATGAAAAAGAAATTGAAGACAGATTTTATAAGGATCTAGAATTTGGAACAGCAGGATTAAGAGGCATTATAGGGGCAGGTACAAACAGAATGAACAAATATACTGTAACAAAGGCTACTCAAGGTTTAGCTAATTATATAGTAAAAAATAATGGGCAAGATAGAGGGGTTGCTATTGCATATGATTGCAGAATAATGTCAAAGGAATTTAGTGAGCAAACAGCTTTATGTTTAAATGCAAATGGAATTAAAACATATAGATTTGATTCACTAAGACCAACTCCAGAATTATCATATGCTGTTAGAAAATTGGGCTGTATAGCTGGAATTGTTATCACAGCTAGTCATAACCCACCTGAATATAATGGATATAAAGTTTACTGGGAGGATGGAGCTCAAATTGTAGAACCAACAGATAAAGAGATTATAAATGAAGTTAATAACGTTACAGATTTTTCATCAATAAAAACTATATCAAAAGAAGAAGCTGTATCAAAAGGATTATATAATGTAATAGGAAAAGACATTGATGATCAATATATTGCAGAGTTAAAAAAATTAGTTGTTAATCAAGAAGCAATTAATGAAATGCAAAAAGATATAAAAATTGTTTATACACCACTTCATGGAACTGGAAATATACCTGTTCAAAGAATCTTAAAAGAAATTGGATTTGAAAACGTTTATGTGGTAAAGGAACAAGAAGCTCCAGACGGAAAATTCCCAACAGTGAGCTATCCAAACCCTGAGGATCCTAATGCATTTAAATTAGCAATAGAATTAGCACAAAAGGTAGATGCAGATGTTATTTTAGCAAATGACCCTGATGCAGATAGATTAGGTGTATATGCTAAAGACAATAAAACCGGTAAATATATTCAATTTAACGGAAATATGACAGGAAACCTAGTTGCAGAATATATTTTATCTCAAAAAAAGGAAAACCATACCTTGCCAGAAAATGGAGCAATTATAAAAACAATAGTATCTTCTAACTTAACAGATGCTATAGCAGAATATTACGGCGTAAAATTATTCTCAACATTAACAGGATTTAAAAATATTGCAAAAATTATTAGAGGATTTGAAAAAGATAATACATATAATTGTTTATTCTCTTATGAAGAAAGTTATGGATGTATAATAGGTACTCATGCAAGAGATAAAGATGGTATTGTTGCGGTAATGACAGTTTGTGAAGCAGCAGCTTATTACAAAAAACAAGGTTTAACTTTATGGGATCAAATGTTAAATATCTATAAAAAATATGGATATTACAAAGAAAAACAACTTTCAATTGTACTTAAAGGAGCTGAAGGTGCAGAACAAATTAAAAAAATGATGGATGAAATGAGAAAAAATCCACCAGCTAAAATAGCAGAATATACTGTTAAGGCAGTAGGAGATTATAGTACACAAAAAATCCATAACAATGAAACAGGTGAAGATTCTAATACAAATCTTCCAAAATCAAATGTATTGTATTATGAATTAGATAAAAATGCATGGTGTTGTGCACGTCCATCTGGAACAGAACCAAAAATAAAATTCTATATGGGTGTATGTGGCACGAGTTTAGAAAATGCAGATATGGAATTAGAAAAATTAGAACAGGCTATTAAACAAATTGCCCAAGAAGCTCAAAAGTAAAAAAAGATACAGTAATATTTAAATATTACTGTATCTTTTTTAAAAATCAGAATGTTGACAAAGTATATAAAATTAGTTTATTCAACTGTCTTTTCTTTGGATTTATTCTTTATTTTATTTCTTTCCAACCATTTATGTTTGCTCTTTTAATAGCTCCCATAATATTAGCGCGAACATTAGGAATTTCAAGACTTAATTTAAATAACATATCCTTCATAGATTCTCTTTTTGAGACACCATCCATTGGGCAAGTTTTAGGCATAACAGTAATTCCACTTCTCTTAATAAAACTGCGAATCTCCTTTTCAGGAGCATAAATTAAAGGACGAATTAATGTAATTTGTGATCTATCCATATAGCTAACGGGAGCAAATGTAGACAAATTTCCTGCATACAATAAATTTAAGAAAAATGTTTCTAAAACATCATCTTCATTGTGTCCTAAAGCAAGTTTATTACATCCCTCTGCAATAGCTGTTGAGTTTAATATTCCTCTTCTTAAATTTGCACATAAAGAACAAGGATTTTTTTCGTTTCTTATATCAAAAACAATATCTTTTATATTACTTTTTGCCTCAACGAATTTTACATTAGCACTATCACATATTTCTTTTAGAAAATTTGAATCGAAAAATTCAAAATTAGGGTTTACACTTATTGCTACAATTTCAAAATGTTTTGGATAGAAACGTTGAAGAGCCTTTAAACCCAATACAAGAGTAATTGAGTCCTTACCGGCCAGAAAGGCCAATAGCAATTTTATCTCCTTCTTCAATCATATTATAATGTTCAATAGCTTTTCTTAAATAACTTAATATTTTTTGCATACATATCCTCTTAAATCTTAAAAATAATTCTAATATCTATTATATAATACTTGTCAAGAACATAAAGATATATTTGACGTCAATACTTGAAAAAAAGAGGAAAATAATATAAAATATTATTTATTAAAAATAAGTAAAAAAATTAAACATATTTTTAATAACTTAAAATATGTTTAATTATAAAATAGTAATAATATGTCTCCGTAACTCAGTTGTATAGAGTAACCCTCTCCTAAAGGGTAAGTCGCCAGTTAGAATCTGGCCGGGGACACCATTTTTTTATTCTTTTATAAGTGGTTTGAAATTACTAATAGCATAAATTAATTTTGGATGTCTAATTACAAAATGAATAACAGGATTAGAACTCTTAGAAATAATAACATAATTATTATCTAAAATAGTCACGGTTATATTTTTAAATGTCCTATTTTCAATAAAATTAATCTTATAATTATCATTTTTATATTTTTTTAATTCATTTATATGTTTTAAATACTCATCATAATTGTAGCTAATTTTCTTATCAATAAAGATATTTTCTAATTGTAAGTAAGCAGGATTTTCATTAAATTCATCTTCGGTTTCTATATAGATATTATCATTTATAATATTTTTCTTTAATATATATTCTATATTTTTTTCTTCATTTTTTTTATATTTTAAAATTTCTTTTATTTCATCACTATTAATATCATTTCTTATTAATATAGATTCAAGCAATGTATCACTAATAGTAAATAACGGTAGACTAGATAAAAATCTTTTTCTATCACCATTTACTTTATAGTCGTTAGACAAAAATGCATCATATGAACTTTTATTATCTGTAGTATAAATATCCATAAGAGAATAAGCTTTTTTTAATAACAAATCACATTTTTGTTTATAATAATTAACTTCATTATTATTAGTAGTTAAATAATATTTACCTTTATCATGAGATCCTTTTATACATTCACCTGATAAGGCACACACATTTGATACATAATTTAAGTGATGATATACACTATTTTTAACTTCTTTTAAATAATATGGAGATACTTGTCCTGTCATATATATTGGAATCCAACTCTCAAGCCCTAACATCATCTCATTAAATGGTCTATCTATATTATGAATTATATTTAAGTGAAGGCCTTTCTTTAAGCTCATTGCAATTGCAAACATCCACTTTTTACCAAATTCGACATCTTCAGCCATATCTTCCATTGGCATATCACTGCACATAAAGATAGAATCAGTAGATTTTGAAAGAACAGTAGCCTTAAAGAAATCTAATTCACCTTTTTTCATTTCCTCTATACCATAATAATTTCTAGAAGATGCCTTATAGAAAGGGATAAAAGGAATTTTCATTTTATCAAAATGGATTGCTTTTATATATTGATTCAAATCAAATGTATCTAAATTGTTTAAAAAGTCATTAATATAATTATGAATAGGAGCGGAATTAGTTGAAAGCCATTTTAGTAAATTAGAATAATAAGTTGAAGTATTATTTAAATCATTTAATGGGCAATCAATAAGTAAAGATACAGCTTTTTTATCATCTTCAGAGGTATATTTATTTATAACGAAATTACATACACTCTCAATAAAATCTTTAGGTTTAGCAGGGGTTCTAGTACCATTTCGTATTTTTGATACGAAGGACGAATCGTATCCTATAAATCTTGCAAGATCAGCAATGCTTATATTTAAAGTTGTAATAAGCTTATTAAGGTTTTGGCTTAATTGTTCAAAATCAATATCAATATCACTTAATGTACATATCAAAGCATTATAAATTTCTTCTTTTGATATATTTGTTTTTTTATTAATGCTAATTTTATATAATCCATTAACCAAATTTTCAAGATGTTTACTTTTTATATTTGGAGTCCTTTCTCCATTACGGTAACGACTTATAACTGCTGAAGATAATCCAGATGCAACAACTAATTCCTGAGAAGAACATTTAAACTCACTAATATAATTATTTAATTGTTCAGAAAATGTCATAAAATCCTCCTATTTAGTATATTATATTGTATTATAGCATAACACAATATAGGCCCAAAATCAATTACCAAATTGGCACGGAAAAATTGGTAAATAATAAAAAAATAGATATACAATATGATAGAATGACTAAAATAAGGAGAAAGGAGAGTTAAAATAATGAGATTCTTGAAATCCATACAGATTTTGGCCATACTTAGTATACTGGCTAGTTTAATATTTCCAATGTATGTAAATAAAGTATATGCAGCAACAGAAAATGAGGTGACGCTAAACTTTGAGGGCGGAATCATTCATGATGGTTATGTAGAATATAGCAAGAAAGCAAAGGTACAATTATTCAAAGGTGAGGATTTAGTTACTAATATTTCAAATAATATGGTAATTGATTTAAATGAAGCAGAGTATAAATTTGTAATTGAAGAAATTGAAGATTCAAGTATTTCTAGTGCCAATACATCTATAAAATTAAAAATTAATAATTGGTATTATCCTATTATAGCAATAAATGAAACTAAATCTACATTCAAATTAGATTCAAGCAAATTTAATGGTAAATTAGATATTGAATTCGAAAGAAGAAATATTGCTTTTAACACAACAGTTAAAAATGTTTATGAGGATATATCATCAAAAGGTGTAATCGATTTGACTAATGGAAAAGAATATGTAATAGATTTTTCTAAAACTGATGAATTAACAGAAGGATTAAAATCATTTGCAGATTTGGATAAAACACTATATTATAAAAGAGACAATAAAGGTCTATTAGTAACAGACAATGAAAACGAAGCTGTTATAAAGATAGTAGGAAATAAATCAGAAAATAAAGCAATATTAACTGCAGTGAATGTTGGAACTAAAAAAAGCGAAGTTTTCAAAGGCTTTCATATGCAATATACAGGTTCTGCATTAGATTATAGTGACCTTGATATTGGCATTAAACTTGAAACAAGATATGATTATTATACTAGATGTACTTATGAATTTACATTTCAATATGTAAAAGAAGAAGTTAGTCCTAAAGAATATAAATTTACTGAAGGAGCAAATCAAACATATACAATTGATGAATCAAAAAATGCAACATTTAGAATAGATGCAGACTATAGTTTATTTACAAACAAAGTATATGTAGACAATAAATTAGTAGATTCTACAAATTATGACTCAAAATCAGGAAGCACAGTTATCACTTTAAGAGATGAATATTTAAAAACATTATCTGTTGGAGAACATACATTAAAAGTTGCTTTTTCAGATAATGGAGAAGCTATAACAAAATTTTCGATAAAAGAAAAACAACAAAATGAATCACCAGAAGATAATAAAAATACTGGGAATACTGAAAAAGAAGAACAACAAGTGAATAATAATGTAACTAACAATGATATTCAAAAAGATAATACAAATGCAAATCCTAAAACAGGTGATAATGTTATAGTATATGCTGTATTGTTTGCAACTGCACTACTAGGAATAATTACATTAATAATAGTTAATAACACAAAAAGAAGAAACTCAAGAAAACACTAGGAGGGAAAGAAAAATGAAATTTAAAAAAAGTTTAATATTTTTAGCAATTATTCTAGCTGTTATATGTCTGTTTATTTTTTCTAACAGAGTAAATGCAGCTACAATTAGTGATGATGGCAAATATTCATTAGTATTAATTGTCAATGATGATAATGCTGGTATTGATGGTGAATATGCCAAACTTATAAAATTTAATATTGCAGAAGGAGAAACAACTGTTAAGCTATCAGAATTAACAAAAGGAATTATTCCTTTTAATGGCAAAACTGAATTTTCACATTGGGAAATGGCAGAAAATACAAAAGCTAGTGAAGAATTAGAAATAGCAAACTTTACAGGTAGTGGTAACTTTTATACATCAGCAGGGGAAGAAGTTAATTATACCAATGGACTAAGACTTAATGCTAAATTTTCAGATAAAGAATTAAAAGATAGTGGTAAATACTATGTAAGTATTGATGCATTTGGCGGTACAGTAAATGGTAAAGCAAAATTAACATTGGAAAGTAAAACAGAAGAATTTAGAATCATTGATTTAACAAAATATACACCTGTAAGAGAAGGATACACATTTAAAGGATGGGATTTAGACGGAAAAATTATAACCTCTATTGATTCTAGCTATTTTGCTAATAGTGATTGTGTAACAGTAACTGCTACATATACTCAAGATACTTTTAAAGGTGATGGAATTGTATTAATATTAAATGCTAATGGTGGAACTATTGATGGTAAAACATCTAACCAATATGACTATCTAGGTGGTGGAAATTCTGGAACAGATATGTCACTTTTACCATACGTACCTGTAAGAGAAGGATATACTTTTAATGGTTGGAAAGCTAAAAAAGATGGAAGCGGAGATAAAATTGAGTATATTTACTGGAGAATATGGGATAAGAATGAAGAAACAGATAAAGAATTTGAAAAAGATACTTTAATAAAAGAAGAAAGTGGTTATGAGAGATATAAAAATGTTACTTTATATGCTTCTTGGACAAAAAATTCAGAAACACCAGATCAATCTAAAGATACTGTAAAGAAAATTGAGAGTACAGGAAATACAAAAGCAAATATTGAATTTTCAAAAGAAATTAATAAAAACTATAAATTAGAAATTAAAAAAGTTAAAGTAATAGAAAAATTAGCAAATAAAGATGTTAAATTTATAGCAGATATTAATGTATTAGATGGAAAAAATGTTGTAAAAATAAGCAATACAAAAATGAAAATTAGAATTGCAATGCCAGAAGAGTTAAAAGGATATAACAAATATGAAGTTGTATATATTTTAAATGGTGAAATAAAGGAAACATTACCTGCAACAGTAGAAAACGGATATATAGTATTTGAAACTACTCACTTAAGTGAATATGGAATAGTAGCAAAAAAACAAGTTAGTATTCCAGAAAATGAAACAAATAATCCAAAGACAGCAGATAACGTTATGGTAAATATAATCTTATCTGTAATTTCTATAGTAGCTATTAGTACAATAGCAATAGTTAATAAAAAAAATAACTAGGCAAAAAAGTAAACTAATAGATAATAAAGACTAGCTATTAGTAGCTAGTCTTTATGTGCGAAAGGAACAATAATGGGAAATAGAAGCAAAAAAAATAATAAGGTAAAAAAAACAATCCTAAATCTCGTTATATATGTTTTATTATTTTCTGTTTTAATATATTCAGGTATAAATATATATAAATGGTATAAAGACAAAAATAATAACAATGAAATAGCTGAAAAAATAAAAGATGCTGTAATAGCTAAAAATAACGAAAAAGAGGGTCAAAATAAAGAGAAATATACTATTGAATTTGATAAATTAAAAAAGCAAAATAGTGATGCTGTTGCGTGGATTAAGGTAAATAATACTAAAATTGAATATCCAATTGTAAGGACAGAAAATAACGAATTTTATTTAAATCATAGTTTTGATAAAAGTGAGAATTTAGCAGGTTGGATCTTTGCAGATTATAGGAATAAATTTGATGGCAAGGATAAAAATATTGTTGTTTATGGTCACAATATGAGAGATGGATCAATGTTTGGAAGTATGAAAAATATCTTAAATTCAAAGTGGTATAATAATAAAGAAAATTACAATATTATATTTAATATAGAAGGAGAAAATTGTATTTATGAGGTTTTTTCAGTCTACAAAATAGAAGAGGAAGATTATTATATTAAAACTAAATTTAGTGATAACAAGGAATTTGAGGAATTTATAAATACAATAAAAAAACGAAGTGTTAAAAATTTTGATATAAATGTATCAAAAGATGATAGCATTTTAACTCTATCGACCTGTGCAAACAACAATAAATATAGAGTTGTTTTACATGCTAAAAAAAGCAAATAAAAGGAGATAATTATGGAAGAAAAGAACAAAAATAAAAGAATTATAATTATTGCATTTACAATATTAGTAATTATAATAGTAATTTTAATTGCAATGCTTCTTTCGAAGGAGAAAAATGTGGGAAATAATACAGCAAGCAGCAAAATATCCGACAGTGTATCAAAAGACGATAATGTAAAAATTAAAAAAAGTGAAGCAGCAAGTCTGCAGATGGAAGAATACAAAACAGATGATTTTACTATGAAAAAACCGACTGGCTGGAAAGTTGAAACTGGAGGATCAGGAATATATTATGCAATAAAAGTTACAGATCCTAATGATGATAGAAACCAAGCATTCTTAATGCTTAAAATGCAACCATTTTTAAAAAGTGAAAATGCAAAGCAATATTGGAATAATTATTACAACTTAAGCGGATATAATAGTCAATATAAATTGTTCTCAGAGGCGGTTGTTTTAGGTGAACCTACAACTGAAGAATTTTACAAGAAATTTAATGATATAGCAAAATTTGTTAAAACATATGGAGCGATGCCAAATTTTAATTTTCCAACATTAAATAACTTTACAAAGGTAGAGGAAAGTCAATCATCAGCTAGCATGAAAAGTGTGGCATTAGATAGCAAAGTTTTGAGAGCAAATTTTAAAGATGCAAATGGAAAAGATGGAGAAGGAATGTTTATGGCATCTATAGTAAATTTTGGAACTCAATATACTGGAAATGTAGACTTAGGATATTATATGGTATATGACATTGTATCAATAACATCAGTTAGAGACGAATTCATAAACTATCAAGATATATTAACACAAACAATAAATTCAATAGATTTCAGTTCATCATTTGTAAATAAAACTATAGATGATGGTAATACTCAAACCAAAAATGCACTTGCATTAAATGCTAGTGTACAAAGTGCCTTTGATTCTTATATGAATGCATGGGAAAACAGACAAAAGTCATATGATATAATGAGCCAAAAACAAAGTGATGCAACACTTGGGTATGAAAGAGTTTATAATACAGATACTGGAGAAATATATAAGGCATATAATGGATTTACAGATGATTATGATGGTAACAAATATAAAGCGATAACAGATAATATGTACACAGAAAAAACATCTGGGTATATAGAAAAATAAAAATAAAAACAACTTACAATTTATATTTTGTAAGTTGTTTTTTCATAGAGCTTGTTTCATAGAAGCTTGAAATCTTTTCTCTAAATCTACTATTTAATATACCGTCTTCAAGAGTTATAACTATATAGTGATTTGATTTTAATTGCTTAAGTAAGCCAATATTTAAACCTGTAATATATTATATACTCCTTATAATAATTTAATAAAATACATATATATAACCTAGAGTACACTCCAAGTTAATAGAAGTAAATAGAAATAATATATACATAATTTTATAAAATATTTATATTACATTTATTTACTTTATAATTTAACAAAAAAGCAAAGAAATATCCCCACTAAAATTTAGCGGGGATTAGAACTACTTAGAAAAGCGATTAACTCTTCTTAATGCCATTTCTCTTAACCGGAGCTGAAACATTAAT